>Ga0209540_10001721_pt1 | contig 16137 bp, 11 predicted proteins | sample BarGraIncu01121A_FD_184501 | JGI IMG/M metagenome (GOLD analysis project Ga0209540, IMG submission 184501) | Arctic peat soil microbial communities from Barrow, Alaska - Barrow Graham LP Incubations 011-21A (SPAdes) (version 2) | ecosystem: Environmental > Terrestrial > Soil > Wetlands > Peat... | reverse complement strand
CATGTGCGTGGTCACAGGCGTGAGCGGAAGATGCAGCGTCACAATATCGCTTTCATGGAGAAGTGTGTCGAGGTCAACGAACTTTACTCCCAGCGTCTTTGCTTTCTCTGGGCTGGGGTGAGCGGTAGTTGAGAGCACACTCATGTTGAACCCGTGAGCGATCTGTATGACTCTCTTGCCTATGTCGCCGGTTCCAAGAACCCCAAGGGTCTTGCTCATAAGTTCATTGCCGATGAGGTTTCTCCAATCGAAGTTACCTTTTCGCAAATTCATATCTGCCAAATGGACCTTTCTCATAAGGTTGAGGGCCAGGGCGAAGGCGAATTCAGCAACGGAGTCAAAGGCGTAATCGGGCACATTGGATACGATCACGCCATGCTCATCTGCAGCCGCCAGATCGACGTTGTCGTAGCCGGTCTGCCAGAGAGAGATCATCTTCAGCTTGGGTGCTGATTGGAATGCATCGGCATTAAAGCCGTATCTTCCTACAATTACTACTTCTGCATCCTTTACCCTCTCCACGAACTCATCGGTGGATGAGGGCACGGAATCGTAGACATCAAGATCGCCCAAGGCACTTAACCTTGCGCTGTACTTTTCTGGAAGGAAAATCGGATCTGCTACTACAATTCTCATTTTACCTCTCGATCATTACTCCATGTATTTTTTCGGATTTTCTCAAACTTCTTCTTATCTGAGATATTTTCAGAAGGAGTACCTCTTCCTCTTGTACTCGGATTTATATGTGGCCATTTATCCTTGATCTCCATCTGCATGATGGATCTACAACATTCACACCATCGCCTCTGTAGCATCGTATTTTCTTTTCACAAATAGTTATAACTATCTTTTCCACTCATCATCAGATGGCCCTATCTAGAAATCCAGTGATATTGGGTTTTTTGAAACACGGCTATCATGCCCGAGATTCAAAAACCAGCACGCATGGCTTGTTTAGACCTGCAAAAGGATCTTCTGTCTGGTGTGCCGACCCAGTGAAATCACTGGGAAATTCGATTGTGCCCATCAGATCGAAATGTCGAAAAGTTTCGCACTAGTATAACGATTCCAAAATATCATAGCAATTAGAATCTTTATAATATATCGTTTTCATTGCTTGCTTATTTTGGAGGCTTTACACTAGACTTATTACAGAATTTTCCCATTTCCGTCTTGCAGCAGTCATCAACCATATCACTATGTTCTGAACTGATCTTAAAATTATGAGGTAGGTCGACCTATCTTTAGAGATGTATCTTACTGAAGTAAGGGAGCTACAAAGCTTCCAACTACCATGCACTATGCCTTTATAACAAATCTCCTGGATCGGGGGCACTAAGGACTGATAGGTTCTTATTCTTGAGACAATATTAGTAATTGTACAAGAATCGCATCGCATAAAAAGTGATAATAATCTTATGGAGGATACGATGGCTGATAGTAAGCTGACCGAAGGTGCGAAGCAGTTTGCCGTAAAGATGGACCTGGGTGCCTACCTGGAGGCGGCAAAGATCAAGTTCGACTTCGGTCTGCCAAATGACATGCTATTAGAGTCAGTCCGCAAAGCCTACGATGTTAATATGAAGAACGGCGATTATTCTCTTGCCGCAGATCTTGCCAAGAAGTACGACCTTCTCGCCGATCTTCGCCTGGAGGCTGCCCAAAGATCATTCAACAGAAAAATTGACAGCGAGTTTTACCGGGCTGCTGCCGATTATGCCAAGGAATACGGCCTGCCCGAGGATATGGTCCGGGAGGCTGCGGTCCAGGCCTTCAATAAAAGCATGAGCTTTGGTCTGGTCAAGAATGCGGCCAAGATTGCTGAGGAATTCGAGCTTCCCCAAGAGATGAAGCTGCAAGCGGCCATGAAGTCCTATGAACAGCATATGCAAGCCGGCCTTTACCACATGGCCTTGAAGATTGCTCAAAAGTACAAGCTGCCGGAAGAGATGGTGCAGGCGGCCGAGAAGAAGACCTCTTAATCTCCGGGCTCCGTCATGCAGGAGATGGGTCGATGGCCATATCAATCCACTTTCGCCATATCTCCTGCCTCAAGCCAACCACCGCAAAAACCAGCCCGGCGAAGCCCCATGACGAGATAGGGGCATTGGCGCATAAGATGCCAGAGAAGGCCAGATCGGTAATTTTCGATCATCAAGACGATTGGCCCCTGGTTGAGACCATAGTGGAATGGGGATACCCACGATTGCGACGGATCGGATCTGTCGGCAAAAGTGGCGTTGAAGGTGGCTCTGAAGCCGTATGGATCTTTCTCGCGCAGCTTCAGCTTCTCGAAGTATTGAAGCGCCGGCAGCACGATCTCAGGTGCAAAGGGGAGTGAAGCGGCCACCGCCCAGGGGGCGATGCTTCCATCGTCAGGGCCGGTTGGCACGCCGCGCGCCACGTAGTCAAAGAACTGTCGTTCGTGTCCCTTGATCGTGCGCGTCGCCGGCCCGGGGCCGTCGCTCGCTGTGATGCCCCAGCACTTTGCGCCATAGCCGTCGAATTTAGTGGGATTGTCAATCGCATACTGCTGCTGGACATAGGTCGCGCGGCGGCTGTTCTCGAAATAATCAATGCTCTTGCCGCGCATATAGTCGTCCTGGATTCCGCGAAAATCGATCCAGATATGAGAGATCTGGTGTGTAAAAAGCGGCCCAGAGTACAAGAACTCATGACCGTAGATCTTTCTCCACTCATAAGTGGAGGTCCATTGGACATAACTTTTCTTCGGCAACGGATGCGTCGGCGAACCGAGGCCTAGCAGATAGAGAAACAGAGCCTCGTCATAGCCTTGCCAGCGGTACGGTAAAAAACCGCTTTCGGGTCTCCAACCGTGGGTAACGGTTACACCGCCGTTTTGGGCCCAATTCCAATCGGTGCGCAGGTACAATTCATCGGCGAGCTCGCGGATTTTGCGTTCCTCGTCGGTGCTGTCCGAGAAATATGCTGCCGCCGTCAGCATGCCTGCCAGGAGAATAGCGGTATCGATCGTGGACAGTTCGCACTTCCAGACGCGCTTTCCGCTGACCATGTCAAGAAAATGGTAATAGAAACCCATATAACCGGTCGCGTCGGGATCAGTGCTCTGGGCGCTGTCGCGGAAAAAACGCAAGGTCGCCAGGGTTTGCTCGATTGCTTGTGCACGGTTGATGAAGCCACGCTCTACGCCGACGGGGTAGGACGACAGCGCCAGCCCGACGGCCGCGATACTTGCCGGAGCTCCTGCCTGGGTCTTGTCCACAATTAGGCCGTTAAGCTGGTTTGATTCGTAAACGAAGTAGTCGAACGCCTTGCGTTGCAACGCCTTCATCACCTCGGGACTGACCTTTTGATCGTTCAAATTTGATGATCTCCGCTTAGTCGCTTCGGCGCCAACTCCACCGTGATGGCAGCGATCGCGTGCGGTGGGATTGCAAGCTCCAGGTGGAGAATTTCAGCCTCGTATCTCCACTGTAGGGGCTCGCGCACGATTTGGGATGCAGCGTGCAACTGTTCGACTTCCCGCTTCGTGGGAAGGGAAGGCGAACCCATCTCAATCCAGAGCTGCTTCGCATTTGCGTGATTGTCATCGATGCGCTCGATATAGACGTTGCGTGGCGACAGAAGGCCTGTCAGTTGGATGTGGACAGATTCGGTCTCGATAGGATGCCGTGGCAGTGCATGGTTCGTCAGGAGAACCGTAACCGCGTCATGACCACGCACGACCCAGACATCCACCGTTTCGTGCACCCCGTCTACGGGTAATTCATCGACGCCGAGGCGGTGCAATATCTCGAAGGCACGGTAAGAGGGTTTAGCGACCCCCTGCAGAGTAAGCAGGCCGAAGCCGCCCTCGAACGCGGTCGCAGGCATGTAGTTTTCCTCGAAAATATCCGTGAACGTCCAAAAGCTGTAGCCTTGCACGAGCCCTCTTGCCTCCATCATTGTTTTGATAATGACGGCCGCAGTGTAAGGCTCATCGTGCAGATGGTCACGCGGGTTAGAGGACGAACTCCATTCCGTGTAGTATAGCGGTTTTCCGCGCGCCTTGCTGTGCGTCTCCTGCGCCCACTCGCGAAGAATGCTTCGCTGGCTGTGAGCAAGCTGCGTCTCGGTATCTTCGCCAATTGAGCCCAGCGCGTCGGTAGGATAGTGGTGCGTGCTAATGAAATCCACCGGCACGTTGTTCTCCTCACAGAAATTCAAAAACTCCGTGATCCATTCGTTATTCGCGGTCGCGGGCCCGCCCACCTGCAGTCGATCATCCACATCTTTTATCGCCTGCGCGGTGAAGCGATAGAGCTTGAAATAATCGGCTTGCGTGCCTGTCCAGAATGCCTTGATGTTGGGCTCGTTCCACACTTCGAAGAACCACGTCCTGACTTCGTCGATGCCGTAGCGCTCGACCCAATGCGTTGCCAGCTTGCTGATCAACTTTGCCCACTGGGCGTAATCTTTGGGCGGCGTCACGTTGGCGCGATAATGGAACACAGTCTTGCTGCCGGAGGAGAGTGTCAAAGGCATGAAGCTCAGTTCGATGAACGGTTTCATCCCGATCGACAGGAGGAAATCGCATATTTGATCGGCGTTGAAGAACGAGTAGAGCAACTGGTCGCGTTCGTTTATGAGCGTCCCCATCTCGTCGCAAAGCAACCCGTGAAAACGAGTATAACGAATGCCAAGTTGATCACGGCACTCCCGCAACTGCTGTTGCCAGTCTGCGCGGAGCGCCAGTGGGGCATGCCCGCTGCCAACGGTATGCTCCCAAAAATGCGGCAGCTTTACCGACTTGTCCGATAGGAAACAGCTAAATTGGACACGCTTCGTGGGACTCACCTCCATATTTCACAATTCCCGGGGATGCTTTCCCGCTCGCCAGTGTTCTTCAATCTGTTCAAGACTCTTCCCGTTGGTTTCCGGCACCAGCCGATAAAAGAAGACCCAGGCGACGACAGCTATTACGCCGTATAACCAGAAAGTCTCCGGGCGCCCCAGAACCTTGACCAGGGTCAGGAATGTCATGGCTACCACCAGATTCATCCCCCAATTGGCAACTGTTGCCACGCTCATGGCAGCACCGCGGACCTTTAAGGGATATATCTCGGAAATCATCAGCCAGAAGACTGGCCCGAGTCCAATAGCGAAAGAGGCGGCATATATCGTCAGGCTGCCAATGGCTATATAGCCGATGAAACCCGATAACTGCTGGAACTGGAAAGCAGCACCTAAGAGAGCGAGGCCGATAATCTGACCGGCAACTCCGATTAATAACAAAGGCCTCCTTCCGACGCGGTCCATCAGTAAGATGGCCAGCACGTGAACAAACCACATCACTATCCCCAAACCCGCTCCGGCCAGTATCGCGGACCCCGCAGTTTTAAAGCCGGCGAACTCGAATATTGTGGGAGCGTAGTAGATAACGGTGTTAATGCCGGTTATCTGCTGAAATACAGCCAGCCCTACGCCGACAATCAAAGGCATTCTGAGTGAAGGCTGGAATAGTTCAGTTGCCCAGCCGCTACTCTGCTTTGCCATGCTTTGCTGGATGTCCCTGATTTCCGGACTTACGTCTGATTCAGTCCGGACACTTTGTAAAACCCGCCTCGCCTCTTCCACCTTGGACTTGCTGATCAACCAGCGCGGGCTATCGGGTAACCGCCACATTGCAATGGTCAGGATGATAGATGGTATTGCCGCTAGGCCAAACATATATCGCCATCCCTGGATGCCGGACAGTTCATAGTCCACCAGGTAAGCAATAACTATGCCTGTGGTAATCGCAAGCATGTTGACAGCCACCAGTGCACCGCGGACTCTTGCCGGCACCAGTTCGGCAATGTACATCGGAGATACGAATGAAGCAATACCGATAGCGATTCCCGTAACAATCCTACCGATAATCAACCAAGTAACCGTTGGTGCCAGAGCCGTACCGATGGCGCTGAAAGTAAAGATAATGCCAGCCATTATTATCAGCCTGCGGCGTCCAAAACGGTCAGCCAGAGCACCTCCAATAACAGCACCAATAACAGCGCCAACTAAAACGGCACTGACGACAATCTCCTCCATGGTGGTCGATAGAGAAAACTGCCCTGTAATGAACAGTATAGCTCCAGAGATAACGCCCGTATCATAGCCAAAGAGCAGGCCGCCAAAAGCCGCGACCCCTACAGCGACGTAGACAAAAGGCTTCACGTCCGCCTTAGCAGTATTCTTATTCTTCATTTGTACTCCTCCCTTCTGCGAAGACATGCCCATCCCATTAGGAGGACTATGGCTTAACGTCTAACAGTCTCAATTTTTTCTCTTTAGGAGCGATTTCAATTTCGAAATTGATACCTTCCCACAGGCTTGCCTCAGACCAGAAAAATGTAAAAACGACCTTGGCCCCCTCATGCAATTTGTTAGTCGGCAGGTCTGCATAATATACCCCTAATCCGGAATCTAATGTCACTTGGTCATGGCTGCTCTTCCAGCCGTCATCACTCCAATGAACGAGTGCCTTGGCTAAAACCTCTATTCGCAGAATTTTTCCTTCCTGGATGAAGCGAGATTTATTGTTGAAACGCCAGCTTGAGAACGGTGAAATGACACTCTTTTCCTGGTAACGCTGCGCGGATTCGATGGGCATATCAAAGACCTTTCCATCTCGAAGAGAACGCAACAACTTGATGTATTCCGCATGGGCCCATACTAGCGGCATAACCGAACCAGATGGTTTCCCATTTATTAGCCCTTTTCGGGGCTTGTCCTCTGCATCCCATACCTGTTCAGGAATAAACCCTCCTGGGGTCATTTGCGCTTCAATCACCTTTAATAATCTTTTTGCCTCGGAAGAGTTTCCGGCAGCGAGTTCATAATGGGCTCTTTCACCCGCCAAAAGAGGCCATCCTCTGCCGATGCCTTTGCCATCATAAGGGCTACCATCAGCATGTTCACCATAGATGTCATGATTATAGCGGTGCCAGACGGGTCCGGTTGTTGTCTCTGTTTTTAGAACGGAATCAATTACCTTCAGCGTGTTAATAATTCGCGGGTCATGGGGAGACCGTAATCCGAAACGAACAAGAGCTAATGCATCCATGCTTATAATTCTTGTAGCAGGAGCTAGGGTAGTCCCCGGGGGCCTGGCTTTTATAGGTACAAAACCTTTTGCGGGAGAATTTGCAGATGCGACATCTGGAGGCGTTATTCTCACATAGTACCCATCTACACCCACCCTCCTTGAAAGTTCTGTATCCTGAATATAGGTCCAACGTTCAATTCCTTCATTCCAGATATCTGCCATCTCTCTCAGGAATTTAGCCGCATCGGCATCTTTGGCATCTTCAGCAAAATCTGCAGCGTTGAGAAGTGCAGATACCTCAACTGCCAAGGTGAATGGTGAATATCCTGGTTCTTCCTCCCAGCGATCTTGCTGCGTCACCGGGCCGTTGCGAACCAGAAAGCTTGCTGCCCTCAAGACCATTGGCCATGGATCTATTTCCTTCAGCTCCCCCATCCGCTTTAATGAAGCCGCAAGTAGTATCGGAAAGGCAGTCTCGTCCATCTGCAGGCCTCCCCAGTAAGGCCTCCCATCTAGCCACATGTTTTGAGGCCAGTGGCCATCGGCATCCTGAGTACAGATGAGATAGAAGAGTACGCGGCGAGCATCTTCCCCATTGCCTGCCGCCAGCGAACCTCCCGCGCTTTCTACTAGATCCCGCGGCCAGACCAAATGGTATCCACCTATATCATCATCGCCTTGAGCTTCGCCCCAGGGAATAGATAGGCTAGCAATCATGGCCCCTTGAAAGGACGTGGATTCGTGAGTCTTCAATACCGCGGTACTAACGCGGTAATAATCAAATCCGTTTGATCCAATCGCGCCCGGGTCATAACATCTTGACTGAAAAGTCCTCCATTCATTTATATATTTATTCAAAATATCATCGAAATTCTGCAGCAAAGCAGCTTTGGCCTGTAGCCCTGCCTCATTCGGGTTCTTTCCAAAGGCTAACGTCAGGATAAAATTACCCGCGCTAGCATTCAGGTCCACTTCCCCAGTAAGCGCAATATTTCCATCCCTTGCCTCGAGATAGTATGAAGTCATTTTTTTATGAGAATTGATATCCTGCCAACCATCGCTGATGCCAGCATAACCACAGCTCATGCCGACAAAAGGTACGGAGCAAGCCAGAGCCAATGATGTACTCTCACGCTGAGCAAACAGCATTTTCGTTCCTTTATAATCACCCACCCATCCGCTGTTCTCATATCCGCGGTTATTGATATGCGGAGACAAGAGAACATACAGGTGATAGTCTGCCATGTTTCCACGAAGCGGCTCGAATTGTACCTTTTGCAGCAGTACATTTCTGTGAGGGTCTGTTAGAATCGTTTTAGCAATACGAAATCTTCCATCCATACATGTATTGATCAGCTTATATGCCGGCACTCCTTGCTCAATCGGAGAGAATTCATGTTTGGTCTGGAATTTCTCCTCAGAAAAGAAATCGCGTCCATCCGATACAAGAAACTGCAAATCCCTGGTATTTGCTTGATCCAGTTCTGGATAATATAGCTCGCTGACGATGCCCTGGGAGATAGTGAACCATATTCGGCTTTCACGAGCAATTGATGTACCTACGCCGTTCTTGGCACTTGAAGCCCAGGTTGGAAGGATGCCCGGATGACCAGGTGGATATGCAACACTCAAACGCTTCATCTCCTTTTTGACATTTTTTTCCATTTTTTCTGCCTCTGCCGCCCAGATAGCTTGAGAGAACTGAAAGGTGTTGCAGAAGCGTAGAAAAAAGGCTGTAGAGACCTTTTAACCCTTGCGAGATCTGGCTGCAAAATTTTTTAGAGCCTCGATTCCTGGCAAAGGCTCCCCAGAGAGATAGGTTATGCTCGCGCCCCCACCCATGCTTACGTGGGAGAACTTTGATTCCAGGCCGAGTCTATCAATAACGGCTAAGGTATGCCCACCCCCTGCTATAGAGTAGCTCGATTTAGTTGCAGCCTTAAGAAGTTCTTCCGTGCCAAGCCTGAACTTTTCTAGCTCGAAAACACCAGCCGGGCCATGAAAAACGCTTAACCTGGCTTCCTCAAGAATCTTGGAGTATTTTGCGATGGTCTCAAGGCCAATATCGGCAATTGGGAGGTCTCCTTTTATCTTGTCCGCTCTGACTTCCACGCGTTCTCCGTCATTGTTTAGAGCTACATCATTAGGCAGGCAGATCTTGTCTGAATACTCCTTGAGCAGCTTGGAAGCGATCGAAATCTGATCCAGATACTTCTGATCCTCAATAAACTTCCTGTTGACCTCGCCTACATCGATGCCCATTGCCATCATGAATACGGTAGCTACAACCCCGGTGGTAAGGATCTTATCAGCACCACCACGCTTGAGAACATCAAGAATGACCTTAACGGAGTCGTTGGCTTTCGCCCCTCCCAATACGAAGATTGCGGGATGTTCGTGACTCTTCAAGCCTTTGTCCAGAGCTGTAATTTCCCTGTCCATAAGGATGCCGGCAACACTCGGCAAAACTTCTGTAAACCCGACCACGGAACAATGAGATCTGTGAGAGACCGAAAAAGCGTCGTTTATAAATAGGTCAAATAGTGGAGACAACTTCTTGACCATTTGGCTTTTGGCGTGCTCCTCAGGAGAGCGGTTCATCATCTCTTCGGCATAGAAGCGCGTGTTCTCCAGTAGCAAGATCTCTCCCGGCTCTTGGGACTTTATGGCATTCCTTGCGCAGGAGCTGAATATGTCATCCTCGTAGGTCACTTCGCGACCCAGAAGTTCTGTCGCCAGCTTTGCATGGGCTTCTAGGGAGGTATAGTCCTTCTTTCCAGGCCGGCTCTGATGAGACATCAGAACTACCCTGGAATGCTCCAGGGATCGCAGCGTATCTAAATGACTCTTAATTCTTCTATCGTCCAGGATGTTTCCCTTCGGGCCCATCGGTGAATTAAAGTCCACCCTTACAAGTACTCTTTTATTATCCAGTACGACATCACCCATCGTCAGATAATCCTTTTCAATAGCTTTCTGAGACATATCCGCGCCCAATATTGCCATATTATATCCGCCAATGATTACATATAAACTGGATTATACCAGAATGTGCTGGATTAGATCGAAGAGTCGAAAGATAAGACGTTTGTAGCCAAAAAGACAAGCCTGGGAGGGTTTTGCAGGCCCCTCTCGACAGATCTCTTATTGCAGCCATCTAAAGCCTGGTTCCCCTATTTTGTTGAAGTTTTTCATTATCCCCACGGCATCCTCTTTGTTTATCTGGGTCTTTATCATCTTGGATGATATGCAGCGCAGGGCCTTCTTCTGCTTTTTAATTGCATCGTTGTCACCGGCTTTATCATTCAGGCCGAAATCGTCAAATAGATGCTCACTATCCGTCTTGGCCCACAGGCCCGGGTCATGTGCAAGAAAACCCCATTTTTCAAACATCGCTGCAGCCTGATCCAGAAGACCCTGATCGAAATTATCGATAGTCTCGCATTCCTGGATATTTTTCATGAATTCATCTCGTTTCATGTCAAATCACTCCTTTTCTATCATCATTTAATAGGATTTAGCTGTTTGGTCGTGTCCTAAGGCCAGTATAGGAATAGATCGACAGTTTAATTATCGAACAAGAAGTAAAATATCATCGAGCAAAGATGGACACAAGTCTTACTATTAGCACTGATGAGGCCAAGAGTGCGTCTGCAGCAGACCTTATGGCAAGATTATCCTCAAGCAATAAAGGCATTTCTGCATCAGAAGCGGTAGAGAGGCTTCAGAAATACGGCCCTAACGAGATTACTGAAAAGAAAGCCAATCCGCTTATAAAATTCCTGGGCTATTTCTGGGGAACCATTCCCTGGATGATTGAGGCTGCAGCCATTCTTTCCGCAATACTGAGTCGTTGGGACGACTTCGCCATCATCTTCCTGCTTCTTCTCATGAACGGTGTGGTTGGCTTCTGGCAGGAGCACAAAGCCGACAATGCCATCGAGTTGTTGAAGAAAAGGCTTGCACCTACGGCCAGGGTCCAGAGAGATGGACAATGGAAAGGCCTCCCCTCCAGAGAACTTGTTCCTGGCGATCTAGTTAGAATCCGTCTGGGTGAGATCGTTCCAGCAGACATCAAGCTCATCGAGGGCGATTTCCTTCAGGTAGACGAATCCGCCCTGACGGGTGAATCGCTGCCTGTGGATAAAAAGGTCTCTGAGGTTGCATTCTCCGGATCAATAGTTCGTCAGGGCGAGATGACAGCCCTGGTTTTTGCCACAGGGATGAATACCTACTTCGGCCGCACTGCTAAGCTAGTAGAATTGGCCAAGACCCAGAGCCACTTTCAGAAGGCTGTAGTCAAGATCGGAGACTATCTGATCATCCTGGCCTTAGTCATGGTGACCCTGGTATTCATCGTAGCAACTCTGAGGCATGAAAGCCTCCTGCAGACTTTACAGTTCGCCCTGGTGCTAGTAGTAGCCGCCATACCCGCCGCCCTTCCTGCAGTTCTGTCCGTGACCATGGCAGTGGGTGCGATGGCACTCGCCAAGAAGGAGGCTATAGTGAGCAGGCTGGCAGCCATCGAGGAGATGGCCGGGGTGGATGTTCTCTGCACAGATAAGACCGGCACCATAACTCAGAATGCAATTATGGTGGCAGAGGTAGTGCCCTTCGAGGGCTTCACCGAGAAGGATGTGCTGCTGTTTGGCGCCTTAGCCTCCCGAGAGGAGAACGGCGACCTCATAGATATCGCCATCATAAAGAAGAGCAAAGAAGAGCAGGTTGAACCAGCCAGCTACAAATTAGGCAAGTTCAAACCCTTCGATCCCGTTTCCAAGAGGACGGAAGCCGAAATAGAGGGCCCTCAAGGCAGCTTCAAGACCGCTAAAGGTGCTCCTCAGGCAATACTCGCATTAGCAGCAAATAGCATCGCAGGCTCTTCAGTTGACCACGACGTAGAAAACTTCGCTTCGAAGGGCTACCGGGCTCTCGGTGTTGCCAGCACGGACTCCAAAGGAGCTTGGCGCTATGTGGGCCTTATTGCTCTTCAAGATCCCCCTAGAGAAGACTCCGCCGAGACCATCAAGACTGCTCAGTCTTTGGGTGTCCGCATAAAAATGGTCACCGGCGACCACGTAGCCATCGCCAAAGAGATCGCTCGAATGGTGGGTTTAGGAACCAATATTGGGCCCGCATCAGACTTCATCGACAAACCGGACGAAGAGGCCACGGATATCATCGAAAAGGCAGACGGTTTTGCCCAAGTATTTCCTGAACACAAATTCAAGATAGTAGAGCTGCTTCAGGCCCGAGGACATATCGTTGGCATGACCGGGGACGGAGTAAACGATGCCCCTGCCTTGAAGAAAGCAGACGCCGGAATTGCAGTCGCGGGAGCAACAGATGCAGCAAAGTCTGCTGCCGCAATAGTTCTAACCAGGCCGGGACTGTCCGTCATCATTGACGCCATCAAAGAAAGCCGCAAGATATTCCAGCGCATGAACAGCTACGCCATTTACCGCATATCCGAGACCATCAGAGTACTGCTTTTCATCACTCTATCAATAGTCATCTTCAACTTCTATCCTGTGACGGCTATAATGATAGTATTGCTGGCTTTGCTTAACGATTTTGCTATTATGTCCATAGCCTATGATCGGGCAGAGTATGCGCGCAAGCCGAGCAATTGGGATATGACATCGGTGCTGGGCATGGCCACATTTCTGGGCCTGGTAGGCACTGTGTCATCATTCTTATTTCTTTCAATTGGCATATCCATTCTGCACCTCTCCCTGGATGTGCTCCAATCAATGATGTATCTCAAGCTCTCTGTTGCCGGGCATTTTCTTATATTTATAACCAGGACAAAAGGCCATTTCTGGTCCTACAGGCCGAGCAATATACTGCTGGCAGCGGTTTTGGGCACTCAGACGGTGGCGACCATTATAGCAGTCTTCGGCCTGCTCATACCCCCTATTGGCTGGAGGCTTGCATTATTTGTATGGGTTTACGCCATGGCTTCCTTCGTTTTGACAGACTTCGCCAAGGTCTTCCTATTCAAGCGGTTCGAGCGAGAGGTGAATATCCTGGAGAAGGAGGCGGTAGCTATCGAGAAAGACGTTGAGAGAATTTAGAAACATCGACTACGCTGAATCAAACGGCGACGGCGCACCCCGCCGCAAGCGGCCAGGTATTACGATAGAATAAATGTGGCATTAGATTTAATGAGATGAACTGTTCTCCATCGACTTTAACGAATGATTGAAATATTAAGAAATCCAATATATTACACCTGAGCTCCCCATCAATTAGGCAAAAGAGAGACGGAAACGTGGCTAATACCATCGTTTTTCCTTCGCAAAGCAAGGTGCCTATTGCCCACCAATAATCGCCATGCAGCAGCACCATGTGCCTATAAAATGGGGAGCTTAGGATTACATTGAGTTCATTTCAAAACTCTAAGGTTTTTAATCTCGGCCTTAAGAAGATATTTAGCTTTGTCAGAGGATCAATTGGCCTCTCAAAGATTTGGTTAAATGGAACAAGAGCAGCTTTGAAATGAGTTCACTACGAGGTACATTAGCATGTTTGAAAAAGTTTTGATTCCCACAGATTTCTCGAAAGATGCACGGAAGGTTGTTGAGTGCATTGGCGACATCCCAGGAGTTAAGGAAGTCGTTCTGCTGAATGTCGTTGCCAGGGACCCTCTGGCCAGGGTCTGGGATCCAGTAGCCGAGGCCCGAGATGCGGAGAAGAGGCTGCTGACGGACGAGAAGAGCGCAGTCAAAGCTCCAGGGATAAGTGTAAAAATGAAGGCAGTGTCTGTGCTCGAAGGCGAGGTGGCGAGCGCCATTCAAAAGGTCTCAGAGGATGAAAAGGTATCCCTGGTGGCCATGGGCGCGCACGGAAGAAACCGGATCCAGAGCGCTCTCTTGGGAAGCACTTCCAGGGGCGTGCTACGTTTCGGCGATGCCCATCTGCTGGTCATGCACTACAAGGCCGTGAAAAACGGAGAGATGGAGAAGTTCTGCGACAGGGTCTTCGCCAAGGTGCTCTTCCCGACCGACTTCTCCCAGCCCGCAGAGGCAGCCCTCTCCTTCCTAAAGGACATAAGCGGGATAGGAGAACTGATACTGCTGAACGCAGTCTCCAAAGGCGAGACCGATGAAGAGATCGATTCCCATGTCGCCGACGCAACTGCGAAGATCAATGAGATCGCCATGAATCTTGACAAAGGAGGCATGAAGGTCACCACCAAAATCGTAGTGGGCCATCCGGTAGAAGTAATCCGCTCCGAGGCAGAAAAAGAGGACGTCTCCCTTATTGCCATAAGCTCTCAGGGGGCAGTGGCTATCAAGAAGGGCAGGATAGGAAGCACTGCCTATGATGTGGCCAACTCGGCAACCAGGCCGGTTCTCATCCTGAGGAGGGCGAAGATAGCTCTCTATTAGCAAGATAGCGGTTTACTAGGTATGAGATCGAAATAGATGTGAGGGTTCTGTCTCTCTCTCATCTTTTTGTGCCCAAACGGTCCAATGGAATATTTTGTTTTTCAATCAAGGGAGGCATTATACCTGTATCGCCAGACGGGCACCAGTTTTGAGAAAATCTGGTTGTGCTATTTTTTTATATTCCAGATAAAATGCCACATAAACTTATGCCATAGTTGCGGCAGTGGTGCATGCGGCAATTCAATGCGTATTGAGTTTGCACTTTAAATAATCAACTTTATTTGTAGCTTAAGATGTTTTAATATTTCTATGCCAAAACCTTTTATTAGATGACATCCTATTAGAATTAGAATTACAAAACGAAAGGTGGATTTAAAATATGGCAACCGACGTAGAAGCACAACTCAAGCAGCTAGATATAGAGATGAAGAAAGCGAAAACCCAGGCTGAAAAAGATGAGATAAAGGAACGCCAAGCTGAACTCAAGCGTCAATTAGAGGGTTCGAAAAAGAAGTAGAGGTCTATAATTGCGTTGGCCCAATGTCAGCATTGCCTGAACTCGCCAAGAACAATCTTTTTTCTTCTGACTTGCCATCTCAGCATATTTTCCCATGTAAGACATCCTAGATCGACCACACTTACCTGTACATATTCGATCATAATTATCTGATTCACAGCAAGCTATTTAGCTTAAAATAAGAGATAAAATGCTTGAGGAAATTTCGATAATGAGGTGGCGAAGGTGATTGGAGTTTGTCCAGGTTGTGGAAAGCCCTTCCGAATAGAGCAGGCGAAGGGCGATGAAGGAAGGGTTTACTGCGAGGATGTATGCATCAGCCCGGCCGATATGCCCACCGGAGAGAGGTTGATGGCGGACCAGGCAACGAAATTATACGTGGACGGGAATATGCATGAGATGACACGCGATGAGTACATCAAGACGCACGGATTTGATCCGGAGCCTGTGATGCAGGCAGTAAACAAATGGCGCGAGGAGCAGATCAGAAAGTGGGCTGTCTTGCAAGGAAAAAGCGAAGAAGAAGTGCACGAGTGGCTTAAGGGTTTTCCAGGGTTACAACATAAACTACCAACTTGGCGAGAACAAGCGGAGAAGAAGTGAAGAGTGAATTTTAGAAGGCTGACCCAGATTTCCGAGGCATTAGGTGCTGCCTTTGTCGCCTACGAGACCAGATTACAACGGCCCTATTTTGCATATTACACGTACTGCATTATGCAACTCACAAGACTACTTTCGGGCCTGAAGACATTTTTATAAATATGCTTTCGACCTCGAAAGGTCGGATGTTGCGCGCCAGATTCTACAGCTTCTTTCTGAGTTCGATGCTTGCGATAATTCGATAATTCGATAACGGACAATTGTCGATAGATCATTCCATAGTCTTTGGAATAGGGACTTTGCCAGAAGCAAAAATAGAGCCTGTTAAGAGAATGCCAAAAAGAGAGGTGGATTCTTGCAGGTTACACGCACTACTTGGAGCGGAGATTAGTCAGAGATCACGCCTCAAGTCAAAAACGCCGAAGCATGGATATATTCATTATATCGAATAGCAGGAGCAAAAAGGACAGAATGATGAGCCCCATGCGGATGGATCTTATATGAAACCGCTGACTCATAGCCGCAAGCACTAAAACCGTTGCCAGAAAAACTGTGTTCAGCACATAGCCGTCGGCGGT
>Ga0209540_10001720_pt1 | contig 16138 bp, 13 predicted proteins | sample BarGraIncu01121A_FD_184501 | JGI IMG/M metagenome (GOLD analysis project Ga0209540, IMG submission 184501) | Arctic peat soil microbial communities from Barrow, Alaska - Barrow Graham LP Incubations 011-21A (SPAdes) (version 2) | ecosystem: Environmental > Terrestrial > Soil > Wetlands > Peat... | reverse complement strand
CGGTTTGTTTTGTGGAAGTTGAAATCGATTTAAGTGGTTTCACTGGTGGTTTAGCTTGAGGAACTTCAATAGCTGGTTCTTCTGATTGTTTAGCTGTATTTTGTGCTAACGTTTTATCGGCTAATTGTTTGTCATTATAAGTTTCAACTGATGTGCCGTTAATAACATTTGTTTTTATGGCAACGGGTTTAATTTGAATAAAACGAAACCAAATTATGGTAGATATACCGATTATAAAAAGGCTGAAAGTTGTGATTATGACAATTTTTTTGTGTTTCATGAATTCTATTAATTAATTACTATAATAAATATAACATGCAACAGATAAAATAGCATTATCTAGATAATGAAAACTGTGGCCGTGCGTGGTAAAATGTAACAATATGGAAACACGACAAATCGAAGGCCTTTCAAAAAGGGAAGTATCAGCTAGACAGAAAAAATTTGGTTTTAACGAATTGCCAAATCGAGATAAAAAGAACTTTTTCAAGATTATTATTAGCATACTAGCTGAGCCAATGATATTTTTGCTAATTGCGACAGTTGGAATTTATTTTATATTAGGTGATAGAAACGAAGCTTGTTTATTATTATTTTCATTCTTTGGTATTATCGGAATCGGCCTTTATCAAGAATCGAAAACCGAGAAATCACTCGAAGCTCTTCGCAGTCTTTCCAGCCCAATATCAGTCGTAATTCGTGATGGCAAACGTGTAACAATACACGGCAGGGATGTTGTTGTTGGTGATATTATGATACTAACCGAAGGTAGTCGTGTGCCGGCTGATGCTAAATTAATATCTGCCGAAAACTTGAAAATTGATGAATCACTTTTGACCGGCGAATCAATTTCAGTAGAAAAACATACTCGTGACATCAAAGATTATCGGACAAATTCGGTTTTTTCAGGAACTTTAGTTGTTGATGGCCATGGCATTGTCGAAGTCACCTCGATTGGTCTAGACACTGAAATTGGTAAAATTGGTAAATCATTAAAATCAATTACAACTGAAAAAACACTACTACAAAGAGATGTAAATAAAGCCGTTAAACTAGTAGCAACCTTGGCTATAGTTTCATCGCTGTTGCTAGCTTTGGTTTATTGGGTTCAAAGAGGTGATTTAACTAAAGGGCTATTAGCTGGTTTGACTTTGGCGATTGCAATATTGCCCGAAGAGTTTCCAGTTGTTCTAACGATATTCTTAACATTGGGTGCTTGGAGACTTGCCAAAAACAATATTCTAGCTAGGCAATCGCATACCATTGAAACACTTGGTAGTGCAACAGTTTTATGTGTTGATAAAACTGGTACATTAACAGAAAACAAAATGAAGATCATGCAAGTTACTGATTTTGATGGTAAATTATATTCCGATGATTTTAATTATGTGTCGGAGACAATTGAGTATGGCGTGCTTGCTTCTCAAAAAAACCCGTATGATCCAATGGAAGAGGCCTTTATTGCTGCCGGTGAGGACGTATTCAAGGATATTGATGATATATATAATAAACAGGAAGTTATTAAGGAATATCCATTAAACGAAAAATCATTATCAGTCGCTTATATATGGGGCCACAAAAATTCTGTTAATGCCGTTGCTCTAAAAGGCGCCCCTGAATCAGTTTTCGAACTATGCAATCTTGATCAATCTAAAATTGCTAGTTTGAAGCGTGATGTCATAAAGCTTGCCGAGCAAGGTTTGCGCGTAATTGCGATTGCCAAGGGCCAACCGACCGACTCTATTCCAAAAGATCGAAGCGGGTTTGAGTTTGAGTTTTTAGGTTTAGTTGGTTTAGCCGATCCAATTCGCAAAGAAGTTCCGTCAGCTGTCAAATTATGTCGACAAGCTGGTATTAGAGTGGTTATGATAACAGGCGATTATCCCGAGACCGCAGCCTCGATTGCGGCTAAAATTGGGCTTGATGGCAAAGGTATAATAACTGGCGCTGAGTTTGAAAAAATGTCAGAAAGAAAAAAGAAAGATGCAATTAAATCGATATCTGTTTTCAGCCGAGTTAGCCCTGCTAACAAGCTAACAATTGTCAACGCCTTCAAGCATGCTGGTGAAGTGGTCGCAATGACCGGTGATGGCGTAAACGATGCTCCAGCCTTAAAATCAGCCCATGTTGGTATTGCAATGGGTAAAAAGGGTACAGATGTGGCTAGGGAAGCCTCTAGTATAGTTTTGCTTGATGATAATTTTGCTTCAATCGTCAGTGGTGTCCGTTTAGGCCGTAGAATCTATGACAATTTGCGCAAAGCTATGTCATATATTATTTCAATCCATATTCCAATCGCTGCCTTGTCCTTGCTGCCAGTCTTGTTTAAATGGCCTCTAGTTTTGACGCCGATTCATATTGTTTTCTTGGAATTTATTATTGACCCAAGTTGTACTATAATTTTTGAGAATGAAAAAGAAAGTAAAGATATTATGAGTAGGGCACCCAGGAAATTAAATTCGTCTATATTTAATAAGCGGATGGTTATCGGCAATATCGCTCAAGGCTTGCTAATTGCCGTATCAGTTGTTGTGTCTTTCAAGGTAATGTTGATGTTGGGTTGGAGCGAAAATGAAGCCCGCGGCATAACCTTCTTAATTTTAGTTGTTGCAAATATATTATTAGTTTTGGTTATATCTGGAAAGCAAGCAATTGCAAATATATTTCATCGTGAGAATATAGCAATGTTAGTTATTCTGTTGATTACCTCAGTATCCTTATTGCTAATTTATAACGTGCCATATCTCATTGACATGTTTAAGTTTGCACCAATCTCGCCGGCAGAAGCCTGTATAGGTATATTTATTGGCATGCTATCGACACTTGGTACTATTCCGATTAAACTCTTAATCAGAAAAATTAATTAATTTTTTAGTTAACTCTGTTTTAGTATTTTAATAATGCATATGCTAAAATTATAGTCAAATATATAAACCGATTATTTTAATCAGTAAAAGGACCTATATGCAACCAGAAGACGATCAAGCAGCAGATATAAATATCAATACAGATAACCAACCTATTAACTCACCATTATCAAATACCGATGAAAATAGTGAGTTTAACGAAGAACTGAGTATTGTTAATTCCGTTCAAGCTGAACAAAATGATCAACCGGAATCTATTTCAGCAAACCAGCCAATTACACCAGTTATACCTCAGAATATATACCCAGACCCTTCCGATCCTAGCCAGCCACGACCAGTTCCTGGTTCTTTGACTATTGAGCCTGTTCAATCTAAAAAGGGTAAAAAAGGTTTGATTATCGGTTTGATTATTGTCGGTGTTTTAGCCGTTCTTGGTGGCGGTTTAGTATCGGCCTACACTTTTTGGTATTCAAATCCAAACAAGGTTATATCGGATGCTTTGATAAACACAATTACCGCAAAAACTGCTATTTATGCCGGAAATATTAATGTTGATAGTGACAACACGAAGGTTAAAGTCAGCATCAATACTCAAACTAGTGGTAGTACAGGTAGCTTAGATGCTAAACTTACGATGACTAGTTATGATAAAGATTATTCTGCAAATGGTAGTGGAATGATAGATAGTGCTGGTGATTTGTACTTCAAGGTTGATATCACAAAAATTGCCGCAGAACTTCGAAGCTCATATAAATCATATCTAGACAAAGCAACGCTTGCGTCTTACGACAAGCTTGTATCTCAAGTCAATAACAAATGGGTAAAAGTATCTAGCTCTGACCTAGCAGAATATAATAAGACTTATTCAACAACTAAGGATTGTGTAAATGATACGGTTAAAAAATACAAAGATGACAAAGCGGCTGTTGCCGAAATCACAGACTTATATAGCAAACAAAATTTCATAGTGGTTGACAAGAATCTTGGTCAGAAAAATGGGAGTCTTGGTTATCAGCTCAAGACCGACAAGACTAAATTAACCGAATTCGCTAAAGGTTTGAAAGATACTAAAATCTATAAATCAATTAGCGCATGCGATAGTAGCTATTCTGTAGACGATGCATTAAAATCATACGACAATACAGATTCAGACCCTAAGACTACTTCTACGGTCGAATTATGGGTAGATAGTTGGTCACACCAAATGACAAAGCTATCACTAAAGGCAGAAAATTCAGATACAAAAATATCGAGTGAATTTTTAACTAAATTTAATCAGAAAGTTAATGTAACCGCGCCAAAAGATTCAATTAATATTTCTCAGTTGAAAACTTATATTGAAGATTTCACTAATTCAATTTATGGTAGCTCAGATACGACAAACTAAACAAGTAGCCAGTATAATAGAGGACTAGCATTTTGCTAGCCCTCTATTGTTTATTCGTTTGTTAGGTCTTTTTTTAATTGGGTAAATTCGTCTTTGTCGATTTCACCTTTTGCATAGCGCTCTTTGGCGATTTCTACTGGGTTGTTGTGTGCTGGTCCTTGGTCTAATTTTGGCTTTTCGGCGCCCTTATCTTTTGATAATTTAAAGATTACGACTATTAATATAATAAATAAAAGTCCTATAAATGCCATAAAAAAGTTAATTCCTATATCGCCACGATCAACCATTTGATAATAATGCATACAATCAACTCCTTATTTAAATTATTGTATCTGCATTATAATATTTTGAGGCTTAGGGTAAGCTGAAGGCTGATTTTAATAAAAGGTTATCAAGCGGCAAGAAATATATACAAATAGTCGAAAAATAGCTAATTAGCTTTTAGTTTAAAAACTATTGCCGAAGCATAGGCAAGCAGTTTGTCAGATACATCTTTATTCGACAGACCTAGTTTCGGAGGAGACGTTAGTTCGTCTTGTACCTCTGTATAGCTATGGAACTCTATTGTAAAACCGAGTTTATCAAAGAATTCTCTAAAGTGTTCTTGGCTCTCGAATGCATTCCCGATATCATTACGTTTAGTTGTGTTCATTAGAGTGGTATTTAAACTCGGTACGTTTTTATTTTGGCTGTTTCTGAAATTTTTTGTAGCACCATCGCCACTTATCCATACTCCACCAAATTTTTCCAATATTTTTCGAATATTCGTTGCAACTACCGCTTTTTCGTCAAAGGTGAGATAGCGAAGAAGTCCTTCGTTGACTACTGAGATTTGCTTATTAGTATCGAAATAATTACTGGCTTTCTTGAAGTCGCCGTCTCGTAGTACGTTTCCTCCTATGATATGAAGATTATTGGGAATGGGTAAGATATTACCAATAACTTCTTGCTTAACTGTTGTTAAACCTGGCAAGTCTAGTTCTACATATTGTGTATTTGGTTTTTGCGTGAAAATAAGACCACGAGACGAAAACCCCGACGCTAACTCTAAAACTTGATTCGTTTTTGTTGAGGCAAGTAGTCTATCGATTAATTTACTTCTAGCTTCAAGCTCAACCGCAAGGCGGTCAACAATTAGGTTTTCGTCAATTTTTCCGTGATATCTAACAAGCTCATCAAATATTTGCTGAGAATAAGGAATGTCAGAAAAAGTTCTTGGGTAAGCGGTGAGTATGGCGGTTGGTATGATTTCACGAAATTTACCGTCATCGATATTAGTCTCTGGGTTGAGTGTTTCTATTGCCATGATTTTAGTATACCTTAATTGATTTAGAATAATTTATTTTTTAAATTAGTTTAATTTAATATGCTTTTTTAAAGATTAAGAAAGATATTTACTTGGTCGGAGTGAAAGGACTCAGTCACGTTCCGCGACCCCGAAACTTCGCGATTGCAAATATAATTTGCATCGGAAGGTTTCCTTGCGAACTGCCACTGGCAGTTCTCACCTCCGACCTTGGGCTAAGGTTTGGACTCATTTACCGCCAGAAGTCAAATAAAAAATACCATTCAGCCGAATGGTATTTTTTATTTGGTCGGGGTACTACGTCCTCAAACGAACCTATACTAAAAACCCTGCATAACCTGCTAGTTAACTTCGGTACTATCAAAAGTAGCCTAGACTCATTGGATTCACGGCTTGATAGTCTTGTACGGTCTGAGCGTATCTCTAGTATGGATTTTTTGCTATAGTAGAGTAATGAGTGATACAAAACTACCGCCCCAAACCTCACCTTCAGATACGTCTAACTGGGACAATAAGGTGTTTAATACTCCTGTAGTGAAAAGTGTTGGTAAGCTTATCAAGAACAAAGAACGGCGTGAGATGATACTAAATGCTCCTGAGCGTAAACGACAGAAGTACCCTAAAAATCCAGACATTGTACGTTCAAAGTAATGTTAAATTGAATAACGAGAATTATGTTGAACCTAGGCTTAAAGCAATGATTGATGACAGACTAGATATTCCCTACGTTTCCATTCACCCAGAGACAGAACTTGATAAAAAGTTCCGTTTGTATGACGAAGCTGATGAACTGTACGAAGGATTTATTAATAATATCAATGAATCAAACTTAGACGGGCTAACCAAAGCAATCTGTCTGTTTAACATAAAAACTCAACGGCTTGAACGTGTACTTAACGACTTCTATGACAGAATTGCGATTACGAGCGGTAGACCTAACCCTTACGTGGTTAGTCAAGAAATCTCGAACAAAAAGGCTGGTACTTTTAAAAGGAAAAAAGCAAAACTCGGCTTTGCAGATTTAACGCTCGGCAGTAAACTGGTAGCCCTTAAACTCTTTCGCTATACAGACGAGACTAGTGAGAGAGAGTATCAAGACTACTTAAAAGAGTTGGACAACTTTACGAAAAGTAGAAATCAAATCATCCATAATCTTTTTACGCAGAACCTGGGGACGAAGCAGAAAATCCAAACAATCATAGAAGAATCAATTCGGCTTGAGGTGTTACTTATAGCTACTGAACGGCGTGAGAGCTTCTTTGTTGGGTACTTGTCTGGACATCTAGGCGAATACTGGGATTTAAGTCCAACTAAAAAAGCATCATAAGAATTAAGAACTATTTATTATTTACTGCATAGGTGGGGTGGCGTAGGCTCGCCAAGCATAGCGGTGTAAGTTCTGTTCATGGGGTACTACCTTAGACCATAACTGTACCATAAGCAAAAATCGAAATATCCATACCTTTATATATGTAAAACCTGCGGAATCTAGCAGCTTTGGTTATGTCTAAATGTACCTATATACGCTATTTAATAACAAAATTAAATAGCATAACGAATATTACTCTATGCCTCTTATCTCCAGGTATGCGTCAACTAAAGATTGATTTTGCGAAAGTTGATGTTCAACTTTATCCCAATAGCCATCGTCTGTTAGATTCTCCCGAGTCTTATTCTCCACACAGTCAAATATCTGAAGAGGTTCAACGATTTTATCCCCCCACCAATAGCTAGCATCTTTAAATGTATCGAAAGAATCTTCATCTGAATTGTTTACATTATCCTGCCATATTTCATAAATCTCTTTTCGTGCGGACTCTGGCAGTCCTCTCGTAGTTGTGTAATCTTCAGCCAACTTAAGTAACGAATTCGTATTTAAACTAAAGTCATCCAAGTCTATACCTGTAGCTGCTTCTTTTACACTTTTTCTAAAGGCGTCATTCATCGTAAACATATACAGATAGTCAAGATACATAACAAGGGTGTACTGTGGAGTGCCTGCTAGGCTTTTCAGATTGTCGCCCTCTACGTCACCGAAGTCCTTCGGGATCATATCCTTAGTCTGTAGAAATACTTTGACGAAAAAAATCTTCTCAGTCATAGTAAGCGGGGTTATCTTGTCGCTGTTGTTCCTTTTAAAAATATTCATTAATCCCATATTGTAATAAATTATACATGACATGGAACACTTATTCTAGACACAGTTGTCTACTGCAATAGGGTCGAGAGCTCAAAAACTAATAAGACGACATGAAATCATTTTTAAATATAAAAGTTGAACATAGAAGGACGGATCTTCTAAATTAGAGTTATGTTGTGTAGTATGTTTTTTTTGAGCGAGGAAAGGACTTAGTTGCTGACGGGGTGAAAGGGCATCGCTCCGCTTTGTTCCGCTCCTCCGCTCATTCACGAAAAAATGTAAACACTTTTTCGCTTCAATTGCTTCGCCAAACCTTCGGCTATTTTTCGTTTTACGAAAAAGCCGAAGGTTTGAGGTCGATTCAACCGCGTGCCAAATAAAATAGGCCATCCAGCCGAATGGTCTATTTTATTTGGTCGGGGTGAAAGGACTCAAACCTTCGGCCTCTCGGTCCCAAACCGAGCGCGCTATCAACTGCGCCACACCCCGATGGTGTTACTCGATGAATTATAACGCAATTTCGTTTCAATTTCTAGTACTTAAGACATTTTTCACTTGTAGGCTGTAAAATAAAAGACTAATATAAGAAGGATAAAACATGTTAAACAAATTATTTAGCAGCAAAAAAAAGATTTTAAGCCTACGTGTAACGGATTGGCTATTCATTTTGGTTGGTCTGATTGTTTTTTCAGCCTTGGTATTATTTACTATTTCTAAATCATCAATTTGGTTTGATGAGGCGTTTGGCATATATTTATCACATTTTAATTTTTTGGATATTGCACGATATACTGCGTCCGATGTTCATCCGCCGTTTTACTATTGGTTGTTAAAGATTTGGGGTTTGGTATTTGGTAATACCGAATTAGGACTTCGTTCGATGAGTCTATTCTTTGGTTGTATTTCGATTATATTTGGTTATTTGTTAACTAGCAGGTTATTCAATAAAAATGTCGCTCGAATTAGCTTGATATTTATGGTCTTGTCACCAATGATGGTCCGTTATAGCCAAGAAGCTCGAATGTATACACTAGTAACCGCAATAGCACTCGCTGCTACTTACGTTTTAACGATTGCAATCAATTCAAAAAAGAAATTACCTTGGATTGTTTACGGAATATTAGTTAGTCTCGGTATGTGGACTCATTACTTTACAGCGTTGGTTTGGTTGGCTCATTGGGTCTGGCGTGCTGATAATATTCGGCGAGTTGCGAAAAAAGGCGAGTTCATGCGATTATTTTTTACAAGCGATTGGATAATTGCGCACATTATTGCGATTGGATTGTTTGTCCCTTGGATGCCATCACTTGTTTACCAATTAGTTGTTGTTCAGGCTGCTGGATTCTGGATACCACCCGTAACACCTGACACGATATTTAATTTTATAACTAATGTTGTTTATTATTTAGATATATGCAAGGTTACGGGTTGGCTGGCACTAGCTATTATTATCGCTGTAATAGTAGTTTGCGCTTTATCGTTTAAAATATATAAAGGGCAGAACCAGGCCCAGCGTCAATCTTATCGGTTAATAATTGCGTTGTCTGCTGTGCCCGTAGTATTGTTATTTTTGTCGTCAATGCCGCCATTTCGACCATCATTTGTTGACCGGTATTTAATTCCGTCAACATTTGGAGTCGCATTGTTTATTGGTATAACCATAGCGCTTAGCACAAAGATATTTCTGAGAAAACAGTTTCGAATAGCGACTATTGTTTTGATATCTGGGCTGCTTATGTTCGGGGTATATAATGTTTGGCAATATGGTAATTATAATAAGACGTTAAATACGTCAAATAATACCAGGCAGATAATTGAAAAAATAATCAGTAATTCTGCTGATAACCAACCAATTATTGCGGATTCACCATGGTTATTTTATGAAGTTAATTTTTATGAAACCAAAAATCATTTAACATATTTTATTAATGATAAAACAGATTATAAATATGGGTCGTTAGATATGCTGAAATACAATAGCGATCATAAAATTATGGATATTAACTCATTCGCTCAATCAAATCCAATTGTTTGGTACGTTGGACTTCCTGGTGAGGGATCGTTTAACCCGCCTTATTCAAATTGGAAAGAGCTTAAAACTGTTAATATAATCGATTCGGATAGTGGTAAATCAACGTACAAAGCTGTTCAGTATAAAATAGTCAATTAATAATTTATTGGGGGTGTATATCACGGTATCGAGCAGCGTTTGGGATGCTGAGGCTGCCAGTTCGGTTTGAAACACCTCAGCTAAAGATTTTATTGATTGACAATTGTTACCTAGTATGCTATAGTATTCATTGAGAAATACCTAGGAGGTGTTTAATATGAAGTTCTTTAAAAATTACGAAAATTTTGTTGGTGTGGTTAATAGTCTTTTTATTGCGGTTATACTATTTTTAATCTTATCTATGGTTTGTTCTTATATAGGACTATATAAGAACAGTGAGTACGATGATTACTACGCTGGCTATCATCAAGGTGTTGTTGATTATATTTCGGAACCTGATCCGCTTACTATTACAGAATTCAAGGTGATTAGCCTTGAAATTATGGATGCGAATGTAGGCAATCAGAGTGAAAAAATTAATAATCTATACAAGATTTCGTTACGTCCAGAAAGTAATGGTACCGATATTATAAATGTTAGTATAATACGGATTAATGATCCAGCCTTGGATCCTGACCTTGTAGTAGGGAGCATAATGTACTGTATTAACGGTGAAGAGTATGTTACGGCTTCTGACAAGAGGGTAGGAATGGCGCTTCCGCCAATACCACCAGATTACTCGGGAAATTCCCAGGCCGAACCAGCAACATCACCATGGTAATTTATAATTTTAATAAGAACTAGGTACAGTCTTTGTTTAGACTGTACCTTTGTTTTTTATCTAGGTCTTTTTGCTGCCGTATTTCGGGCAAGCTCGGCGTAATTATCGTCAATATCTTTTTTGCTAAATTTATCATATTTATTTAAAATAGCATTTTCAATCAAATAATCAGCAATATTAGGGTTTTTGGGTAATAATGATCCATGTAGATAACTACCAATTACATTCTTGTATCGGGCGCCTTCGCTAATGTCGGTTGTATTGTTGCCAGCACCTAAACGAACTCTACCAAGGGCTGAGACTTTATGTCCTAGGAAAGTTTGTCCGCTGTGATTTTCGTAACCAATAATATCACCGAATTCTTCGCTGTGAACAATAATATTACCAATTAATCGCTCGGGTTTGGCAAAAGTCTCAATATCAAAAAGCTTTATACCTTCAATTATTTGATTATCGAAGGTCTTGAAAAATTTGCCAAATAATTGATATAGGCCACAGATTACTAGCATAGGCGTACCATTGTCAGCTAATCCTCTTAATTTCGGCCCAATTTGTAATAAATCTTTTTGAATTTTGCCTTGGCCACTATCTTGTCCGCCGCCGCCAATAACAATATCAACATCGTTAGGAAATATATCTCCTTGATTGTAATTTATTACTTTGGCTTTAAAACCGTTCCATTCCAGACGTCTTTTAACGGTTAGTACGTTTCCGTAATCGCCATAAATATTCATGTCATTCGGGTATAAATGTAAAATTGTGATAGTTTTATCTTTCATCTAATAACCTCCACATGCGTAATCTTGTTTAGGCTACGACGAATAGCTAGCATGGCAGTATAGGTGCAATAAATGCGCTTTGGTTTGTTCGGATTATTTTTGATAAAGTTATTAAGTGCTTTTTTAAGGTTTGTCTCGACATGATCTATTAAAACTTCATCATATTGTAGACGTAGTGCCATGTCATAGGCTCGCACCCCCGAAACTTCAGATACACCAATTTCTTTTAGACTAGAAAAATCAACGTCCCAAAGCCATGACATATCACGACCGTCAGCATAGTTGTCATTAATAGCAATCATAGTTGCGTATTTTGATGGGTCAAATGATTTTAGGCCAAGACGAAATCCTGATGGGTTTTTAACTAACACTAATTCGAGTGGTTGGCCCTTTAATATCAACTTTTCACCGCGTCCAAATGCAGGTGTGACGTTTGATAATGACTTAACTAGCTTGTTTTGATTTAGGATATCGCCAATCATCGCACGAACTAACGCGAGTGCCGCCGCTGCGTTAAAAACATTGTATATACCGGTTAATTTTAAATTAGTAGTAATATTTTCTTCATTAATCAAAAAAGTTGCAGATTCGCCGTCAAATTTAGACAAAGTAACGTCTGCCTTGATATTATTATGGGATTTTGAATTATTATTATGCAAATCGTCATCGCTTGGAAAAGTCTTAAGCAGACTGTCGTCAAGCCCAAAAAATGACACCTTGTCGTTATCAAGCGACTTGGCTATCGCAGCAACTCTAGCGTCTTCGCGGTTTAGTACGACTTTAATAGTTGTTGCGTTGGCGATTTGACGCAATAAGTTTGCGGTATGGTCGATTTCACCAAAACGATCAAGTTGGTCGCGCATAACATTCAGAATCAAACTGTACTTTGGGGGTATTTTATTAACAAAATGTACCGCGTGAGCTTCGTCAAGCTCCAACACGGCAACATCTGCGTGCAATCGCCCTTTCATATCAATTTCTCCTAGTAGAGCAGCAGCGACGCCTCTGGTAAAGTTACTACCGGTTTTATTAGTAAAAACTTTTAATCCCTGGCCTTCTAACAATTCAACAACCATTTTAGTCGTTGTGGTTTTGCCATTTGTGCCGCTAATGACGACAACTCCAAGAGGTAAGCTAGCAAGAGTATTTTTAATAAAGTTTGGATCAATCTTTTCAACAACAAGTCCAGGTAAGGCCGAACCACCACCACGTAATTTCGCAACATTTCTAACAGTTTTACCTAAAATTGTAACAAGTGGTTTTGACATATAGACTATTATAACTTAAGCGGTTATATTGGGCCAATATAACATTAGGTCGCGCCTCGAAAATGTAAATGAATTTACGCTTTACTCGTCTTGCTAATGATATAATAGTGATATGTTTTTGACTAATATCTTGTTTTGGTGGTACGGAGGCGGCTGGCTTGGCCGAGTTCAGATTATGAAAGATAGATTAGCTGCGTCGGCCGACTTCTTTTCGATTGGTTTGCTTGCTTCGACGTTGTTTTCACCTTATCGACAAATATCGGCGGGGTCAGTGGCTGGTTCATTGGGTGACCAAATGCGAGCTTTCTTTGATAAATCATTGTCGAGGCTTATTGGCGCAATCGTACGCAGTTTTATGATATTTTTTGGTCTAATTGTTATGTTTCTACAGATTTTATTTGGATTTGTGATGCTAGGTTTTTGGTTAATAATTCCATTTTTTCCTGTAATTGGCTTAATTGCGATGATTATCGGTTGGGTGCCACGATGGACAATATAAAATTTAACTATAAAAGTATTCGTAGCGAAAAAGCGCGGATTGGTATCAAATTTAGCAAAAATTTAATATTGGTATTGTCAGTTCTTGCTGTGGTAATTGCAGGCCTTGGAATATTCTGTATAATTATCAAATTGCCGCTTGGCTGGGCTTTGATTGGCTTTTCGGCTATACCGGCAATACTTATTGAGTGGTACGAAGGCGAACTTCATCACTTGGCAGTTTCAAAAGATTTTAAATCAATTGATGATATTTTGTCAGGTGAATTATTAGGCAAGATGTCGAAAGAGCCCACGCCGCGTGAAATTGCTGGCCTTGTTGGGACTGTCTCTAGTGGTCAGTTCTTTGGAGTTCGATTTGGAATATCTTCAAGTTTCTTGCAGCAGCTATCGACGGACAACAAAGATGATATGCAAGCTGTATGGCAAGAAGCGATTAGTTTACGGAATCAAACAGTTAGTAAAAATATATCAGCCGCAATTCTGGTTGTGGCACTATTAAAATGTACTGATAATTATCAAATGCTATTAAGCCATTTGCAACTTGATGTGGATGATTTAGTCCGTGGCATCAAGTGGTACGATCATTTGCGAGATTTGATCGAAATACATAGGGCTCCTGTACGTAATGGCGGGATTGCACGCGATTGGTCATTTGGTTGGACGCCACTTCTGAGCCGTTTCGGCCAAAATATTAGTCAACAAATTGGTGTTAATGGCGATTTACTAATTCGATTGGCGGCTCATGATGATTCTTTGGATCAGCTAATTAATATATTCAGCAAGAATGGTCGTCAAAATGCCGCGTTGGTTGGTCCAACTGGGGTTGGTAAAAACGAAATTGTGCATGCTTTTGCAGCTAGGTTGCTTGATGCTTCGGCAAACGTGCCCAAGAATCTACAATTCCGTCAGGTTTTTGTTTTGGATGCATCGGCTTTGATTGCAGCTGCACCAGGCCGAGGTGAACTAGAACATTTAATTCCACGAATTTTAGGTGAAGCATATAGTGCAAAAAATATTATTATTTGCCTTGATAATGCTCAACTATTTTTTGAAGAAGGTATCGGCTCAGTTGATATTACAAATGTACTGTTGCCAATACTTGAGGCTGGAAATCTGCGTATGATATTAACTATGGACGAACAAAAATATCTTGAAATCAGTCGTCGTAACCCTGCGATTATTAATGCCCTGAACAGAATTTCAATTGCACCAGTAAACCGCGAAGATACAATTGCTGTTATGCAAGACAGATCTATTTTAATAGAGTTCCAGCATAAAGTTACATTTATGTATCAAGCGCTTGTTGAAGCTTATCGATTAGGCGATCGTTATGTCCACGAGCTAGCGATGCCAGGTAAGGCTATAAAATTATTAGAATCAGCTGCTAATTATAGCGAAGGCGGACTAGTTACAGCTGAATCCGTTAGGCAATCAATTGAAAAGACGCTTGATATAAAAGTTGGTGTTGCAACGGATGAAATCGAGCGCGAAAAGCTGCTTAATCTGGAAGATTTAATTCATGCACGAATGATAAACCAAACTAGGGCAGTTAGGGTTGTATCTGATGCCTTGAGACGAGCGCGAGCTGGTGTACGAAATCAGGATCGACCAATTGGGACATTCTTATTTCTTGGCCCAACTGGTGTTGGTAAATCAGAACTCGCCAAAGCTTTAGCTGATATTTATTTTGGTGGCGAAGACCGAATAATTAGATTAGACATGAACGAATATGTTAATAGTGATGATGTGTCGCGATTAATTGCAGATGGCGCTGATAATACCAATAGCTTAACTGCACGGGTTATGAAGCAACCGTTTAGTGTGATTTTACTTGATGAAATTGAAAAAGCTCATCCAAATGTTTTATCGACTTTGCTTCAAATGCTAGACGAAGGAATCTTGCGTGATGTCAAAAATCGTGAAGTCAGTTTTCGTGATGCAATTATTATTGGAACGAGTAATGCTGGTGCTGATAGAATCCGTGAATATATCGAGCGAGGTTATGATGTTGAGCAATTTGAGAGCCAATTTATTGACGAATTAATTAGCAGTAACCAATTTCGACCAGAGTTTTTGAACCGATTTGATGAAATTGTAATGTTTAGGCCGCTAAATAAACCAGAACTATTACAGGTCGTTGATTTGATGTTAAAAAGTGTTAATAAAACGCTTGCTTTGCAAAAAATTAGTGTCAATGTTTCTATCGAAGCCAAGGAATATTTAGTTGAAGCAGGTTATGACCCAAGATTAGGGGCTAGGCCAATGCGACGTGTGGTTCAGCGAGCAGTCGAAAACACGGTCGCAAAGCAGATGTTAAGTGGAAGTGTAATACCTGGTAGTATAGTCGAGATATCGTTCGAACAGGTTAAACTAATTCTCGATTCTAAAAATGCAGCTCAGGCAATTATTGATAATAAATAAAACGAAAGATTCTTTATGATTAATCCCAATAAAATGAAATTACACCATACTCAAAAAAAGCTATTCATATCTGCAATTATTGGCATTTTGGCAGCCATTGTCGTTACGTGCCTTGGTTTTGCAAAGTTCGCACCGCTTGTGGCCTGGGATATATCAATTATTATTTATGTTGTATGGATTTGGTCGACGGTATTGGCTCTGAATCCAAGCGATACGAAATCTCACGCCGTTAGGGAAGATCCCGGCAAGGCTATAGCAGATGTATTATTATTGTTCGCGAGTATTATCAGCCTGGTTGCAGTTGTGTTTTTGATAGCTCAGGCTGGTCATGCTAGTGGAATTACAAAGACGATTGATATCGTCCTTGGTCTAGCCAGCGTAATTGTGTCATGGTTTTTAGTCCACACAACTTATGCCTTGAAATATGCTAGATTATATTACAAAGATCCAAGTGGTGGGGTTGATTTTAACGAAGTTGACCTACCAAAATACACAGATTTTGCATACCTTGCCTTTACTACAGGTATGACATCTCAGGTATCTGATACCAATATCAAGACAAAAGAGGTTAGAGTTGCGGTGCTGAAGCATGCATTATTATCATTCCTATTTAACACAATAATTATTGCCAGTACAATCAA
>Ga0209540_10001717_pt1 | contig 16145 bp, 11 predicted proteins | sample BarGraIncu01121A_FD_184501 | JGI IMG/M metagenome (GOLD analysis project Ga0209540, IMG submission 184501) | Arctic peat soil microbial communities from Barrow, Alaska - Barrow Graham LP Incubations 011-21A (SPAdes) (version 2) | ecosystem: Environmental > Terrestrial > Soil > Wetlands > Peat... | reverse complement strand
AGGAGACAAAGAAACTATAAAAGCAAGGATGGATCTGCTTGCAAAAAGAAGAAGTGACAAACAACCACTAGAATACGCATCGGCAGGTAGTACATTTAAAAGACCAGAGGGTCATTATGCAAGTGTTCTTATACAGGATTGTAATTTAAAAGGTACAAGTGTTGGAGATGCGGAGGTGTCTGTTAAACATTCTGGCTTTATTATTAACAAGAATAATGCTAGTGCAAAGGATATTTTAGATTTAATAAAGATTGTACAGCATAAAGTGGAACAAGAATTTGGGGTAGAACTTAGTACTGAAGTAAAGATTTGGGGAGAAGATAAATAATATTTTAAAATGCACAGTAAGTTAAGCTTCTGTGTATTTTTTTTATGCATTTACAGTTCTATAATTACCGCTAGATGTGTTATAATAAAAAGTGAAACTGTATTAATACAATGCAGTAAATGAACATTTAAAGATGAAATTTTAAAGTTAAGTGATTGGTAATACTTGTATATTCGTGGTAATAGGAATTATTAATTTTTATATTAGGGGGTTTGAAATGAGATTTGTTATTTTGACAGGGTTATCGGGAGCTGGGAAAACACAAACTGTACGAAATCTTGAAGATTTAGGATTTTTTTGTGTGGACAATTTGCCACCTTCATTAATTCCAAAATTTGCGGAGGCGTGTTATCAATCAAACGGAAATATAGATAGAATTGCTTTAGTTATAGATATTCGCGGTGGACAGTTTTTTGATGATTTATTTGGAAGCTTAACATATCTAAAAGAAGAAGGATATAAGTATGAAATCCTATTTTTAGAGGCCTCAGACAAAGTACTTGTTAAAAGATATAAAGAGTCAAGACGAAAACATCCACTAGCTCCAGAGGGAAGAGTTTTAAATGGTATTGCCTCTGAAAGGCGCAAACTTAAGGATGTACGTGAACGTGCCGACCATATAATTAATACATCCAAACTTTCTGCAAGAGAGCTTATAGAAGAAATAAATAATATTTATGGTGAGGAAGGTTCAATAGAGACTAAGCTTATTATAACTGTTCTTTCTTTTGGATTTAAATATGGAATACCCGTTGACTCAGATTTGGTGTTTGATGTTAGATTTTTGCCGAATCCATATTATATTCCAGAACTTAAGCAATATTCAGGTATTGATAAACCTGTTCGCGATTATGTATTGGAATACTCAGGGACTAAAGTATTTATCGAGAAACTCCAAGATATGTTGCAGTTTCTCATTCCAAATTATAAGGCCGAAGGGAAAAGACAACTTATAGTTTCAATAGGATGCACAGGGGGAAGACACAGATCTGTAGCAATAGCTAATAGGGTTTATGAAATACTTGAGCATAATGGATATAATGTTAATATAGATCACAGGGATGTAAATGAAGACGTGAATAGAGGTGACATCAAACTATGATCCTTAGTACTTTGCTGAAGCCTGGAATTAATATAAAAAGGTGGATCATTCTAGGTATTGTAGGTAGTTCTATTTTAGCTTTTGGAATTGTTGAACTTATAAATAAACCCAATTTTTCACTGAAAAATATAGGCTTTTTAATAATTATCATAGGCATTGGAGCTTTAATAATATATATAGCTATAAGTCGAATTATTAAATTTTTTATCATATTAATAAATACAGGAAATTTAGATGTTGCTATTAACTCCAAAAATTTAGGGAATTTAATCTATGAGAAGAGGGTACTTGTTAAAGGACCTAAAATTGTGGTAATCGGTGGTGGTACAGGTTTATCAACTATGCTTCGGGGATTAAAAAAATATACTAATAATATAACTGCCATAGTAACAGTTGCAGATGATGGTGGAGGCTCTGGGGTTTTAAGAGAAGATTTAGGTATTCTTCCACCAGGGGATATTAGAAATTGTATGTTAGCTCTAGCCGAGACGGAGCCACTAATGGAGGAATTACTACAGTATAGGTTTAAAGATGGAAGATTAAAGGACCAAAGTTTTGGTAATTTATTTTTAGCAGCCATGGATGGAATATCAAATAATTTTGAAGAAGCTGTGCAGAAAATGAGTTCGGTGCTGGCAGTAAAAGGAAAGGTTATCCCAGTTACTTTAGATAATATGATTTTAAAGGCAAAACTTAAAAATGGAATAATAATTGATGGTGAATCCAATATACCAAACGGCGCACTTGAAAATAATAGTGCTATTGATGAGGTTTTTATAGAACCTAAAGATGCTAAAGCAATCAAGGAAGCAATAATTGCTATAGATGAAGCGGACGCGATAATACTAGGACCAGGAAGTCTATATACTAGCGTTATTCCCAATTTATTAGTAGGGGAAATAAGTAATTCTTTAGATAAAACAAAAGCTATAAGAATCTATGTGTCAAATATCATGACTCAGCCAGGGGAAAGTGATAACTATGGTGTTAAAGACCATATAGTTGCTATTAATAAACACGCTAAATGTAGGGTTGTTGATTACGTGATAGTGAATACAGGGAAAATAAGTAGTGAACTTGAACAAAAATACCTTGATGATAATTCCAATATGGTTAACATAAATGAAGAAGAAGTTAAAAAACTTGGTATAGGGGTAATTAAGAGAGATTTTGTTGAAATTGGAAAGGGATATATAAGACATGATGCAGATAAGCTTGCTGCTATTTTAGTAGAAACAATTATGAATAAAAAGTTATTTAAAGATAAAAAGAAAATAGTAGAATACCTCTATCTATCACAAAAGCTTAAAGAAAATAAACAGAATAAGGAGTAGAATAATGTCATTTTCGTCTAAGGTTAAAAATGAAATTTGTAGATTTACAGATATGAGTAAGAAAGAGGCCATGGCTGAAATGGCGGCTATTATGAAGGTTAGTGGAACTATTGGTCTTGGATCTAATAAACAAGTGAATTTTCAAATAACCACCGAAAACCCTGCGATAGCAAGACTTATATTTAAATTATTAAAGGAACATTTTAGTATTCACGCTAGATTATTAGTTAAGAGAAGTAATTCTCTTAAGAAAAAAAATGTTTATGTGGTTATAATTACCGAAGAAATGGGTGTTAAAGATTTATTAAAGCAAGTGGCAGTCCTTGAGGATGGGAACTTTTTTTCAATAGATTATACTATACCAAAAAGGTTAATTGATGCAGAAGAATGTAAACGTAAATATATAAGAGGAGCTTTTTTAGGTGGAGGAAGTATTAGTAATCCTGAAAAAAACTATCATGTTGAGTTTGTTACTCATGATAGTGATTATGCAGGGGAATTATGCGCACTTATTAATAGCTATGGACTATTATCAAAAATAATACAAAGAAAAAGTAGTTTCGTAATTTATATTAAAGAGGGTGAGCAGATTGTAGACCTACTTAATATAATTGGTGCCCATAACTCTTTATTATTTCTAGAAAATGTAAGGATAATGAAAGAAATGAGAAACAATGTAAATAGAATTGTTAACTGCGAAACAGCAAACTTAAGTAAAACTGTAAATGCATCAGTAAGACAAGTAGAAAGTATTAAATTAATACAAGTGGAAATAGGTTTTAAGAGATTACCTAAAAATCTAAGGGAGATTGCCGAACTACGCCTTGAATATCCAGATGAATCTTTAAAGGAACTTGGTGCAATACTTGAGCCACCAGTGGGTAAATCTGGTGTTAACCACAGATTAAGAAGAATAGAAAAAATCGCTGAAGAATTAAGGAAAGAAGGAAGGTAAAATATATAATGTCAAAACATGAAGAGATAATTAATTATATTCTTTCCCTAACCATTGGAACTAAAATTTCAGTAAGAGGCATTAGTTCTGAACTGGGGCTTAGCGATGGGACATCATATAGAGCTATAAAAGAAGCTGAGAAGATGGGTATTGTTAATACTGTGCCTAGGGTTGGAACAATAAGAGTTGCAAAGGTTTATAAAAAAAACATTGAAACACTTACCTATGCTGAAGTTATAAGAATTCTTGATGCCACTATTTTGGGTGGAAAAGAAGGTGTAAATAAAAGTTTAAATAAATTTATTATAGGAGCAATGGCTGTTGAATCAATAAGTAAATATATAAGGCCTGGGTACCTTTTAATTGTTGGAAATAGGGAAGAAGCACAGCTACTTGCCCTTGAAAATGAGGCCGCGGTATTAATTACTGGAGGATTTGATTGCAGTGAACAAGTAAAGTCATTGGCAAATGAAAAAGGTATTCCTGTATTATCCTCGTCATATGATAGCTTTACGGTAGCAAGTATGATAAGTAAAGCTATTTACGAGAGTATGGTTAAAAAGGAAATTATTTTAGTGGAAGATGTGATGGATGTAAATACTACATGCCTTATGGGCAGCGACACTGTTGCTACTTGGAGAAAACTTATGGCAGAAACTAATCATGAGAGATATCCAGTGCTAGATGAACATATGAAGGTTATTGGCATTGTTACATTAAAAGATCTACAAGGACATAATGATGAAGATGAACTAATTAATAAAATTATGAATAAGAGTCCTATATGCGTAACTCCTAAAACAACAGTAGCTTATGCCGCTCATATTATGGGGTGGGATGGAATAAAGATTTGTCCTGTGATTGATAAGAAGAAGTTAGTAGGAGTTCTAACTATAGAACATGTTATAAAAGCAATGGAGTTTGCTCTAAGGCAGCCTCAAGTTGCGGAAACTATAGAAGATCTTATTTTAATGAATTTTAGTTGTGAACATGGGGATAAGAGTTTACATTTCAATGGTCAGATTATTCCTCAAATGTTAGACCCAGGTGGCACTGCTTCTTGGAGTTCGCTTAATATGCTTTTATCAACTATGGGAATAATGGCGTTAAGACAAAATAACAATATTAATATCTCAGTAGATAGCATCATGGCATATTTTATGAAGCCTGTACAAATGAGTAGTGATATAGATATATATGCACAAATTGTGGATAAAGGGAGAAGTTTTTCAAAGGTAGAAATAAATATGTACAATAGAAATAAGGAACTTATGGCAAAGGCTATGATTTCTGCAAAAATACTTAATAAATAATATATTTTATTACATTAATATTTTTTGATTGCATTATTGATTTTTAATTATAAGGAGGCATGGTTAATGTTTACACACATAGTATTTTTTAAGTTAAAAAATAATCAGCAAGTGACATCTGCTAAAAATATTTTGCTTAGTATGGAGGGCAAAATATCACAACTTAAAGGGCTTGAGGTGGGAGTAGATGTAATGCACACTGAGCGATCTTGTGATTTGGCACTTATTACTAAGTTCGATTCTTTAGAGGATATGAATGCATATGCAGTAAGTGAGTACCATGTAAATTCAGTGCTTAAGTATATAAAGCCTATGCTAGAATCTTCTAAAACCGTAGATTATGAGGTTTAGGTTGTGGACTAATTTACAGTCCGTTTTGCACTAATTGCATGGCCCGAGGGGAAGTGAAAAAAATTGGTTAAAGAACTAGAGGTAAAAAAGAGTAAAGATTTAGGAAGTTTCGTGCATCTTCATGTGCATACAGAGTATAGTTTGCTTGATGGGTCAGGAAAGATTAAAGAGCTAATTGCTAAAACCAAAGAGCTTGGCATGAAGAGTATTGCTATAACAGACCATGGAGTAATGTATGGTTGCGTAGAATTTTATAAACAGGCAAAAGAGCAGGGGATTAAGCCTATTATTGGTTGCGAAGTATATGTAGCGGCTAAATCTATGAATATAAAACAAGCAGATAGGGAAAATCCCACTCATCATTTAGTTCTTTTAGTTAAGAATGATAAGGGTTATGAAAATTTGATGCAGATAGTATCGAAAGCTTCCATTAAAGGCTTTTATTATAAACCAAGGGTTGATTATGAATTCTTGTCAAAGTATAGCGAAGGAATAATTGCAAGTAGTGCTTGCCTTGGTGGTGAGGTTCAAAGTCTTCTCCTCCTTGATAATTATGAAAAAGCAAAGGAAATAGCGTTAAAATATAGAGACATATTCAAAGATGGCTATTATCTAGAATTACAATATCATGGTATGCAGGACCAGTTTAAGGTCAATGAACTTTTAGTTAAGCTTTCAAAGGAGACTGAAATTCCATTAATATGCACAAATGATACTCATTATATAATGCAAGAAGATTCTAAGGCTCACGATGTGCTGCTCTGCATTCAAACAGCAAAAACTGTTGATGAAGAAAACAGAATGAGATACCCCTCAGATCAATTTTATTTAAAATCGCCGGAAGAAATGAAAAAGACTTTTGCCTATGTTCCAGAAGCTCTGAGTAATACTGTTAAGATTGCAGAGATGTGCAACTTTGATTATGAATTTCATGTCTCAAAACTCCCTAAGTTTCCATTGCCAGGCGGGGAAGATCCATACGAATTTCTAAGGGAATACTGTTATAGGGGTTTGGCTCCTAGGTATGAGGTATTTAGTGATGTATTAACTAAGGGATTTTCCATAGAATATATAAATGAAATAGCTGATGGTAATTCATGTGCTAAGATGTATGTAGATAGACTTGAATATGAACTTAATATAATAAAACAAATGGGGTACGTTGATTATTTTCTTATAGTATGGGATTTTATAAAATTTGCAGTAGAACATGATATTCCCACTGGTCCTGGTCGTGGATCAGCTGCAGGCTCAATAGTTGCATTTGTTTTAGATATAACGAAGATTGACCCTATTAAATATAATCTTATTTTTGAACGTTTCCTTAATCCAGAAAGAGTTTCAATGCCAGATATAGATTCAGATTTCTGTTATGAGGGACGTCAAGCAGTAATTGATTATGTAGTGCAGAAATATGGATCCACTAATGTATCGCAAATTATAACCTTTGGAACAATGGCTCCTAGAGCATGCATAAGGGATGTTGGAAGGGCTATGAATTATTCATATGCAGAGGTAGATAGAATCGCTAAGATGATACCATCTGTGATTGGCATTACTATAAATAAAGCTCTTGAGATGAATGCAGAACTTAATTCTCTATATGAAGATGATACTCGCGTTGAAGCGCTTATAGATATTGCAAAAGCATTAGAAGGGCTTCCAAGACATAGTTCCACTCATGCAGCAGGCGTAGTTATTGCGTCAAAACCTCTAGTAAGTTATGTTCCTCTTCAGAAAAATGATGAAATGATAGTAACACAATTTCCTATGGGGACCCTTGAGGAACTTGGTCTTTTAAAAATGGATTTTCTTGGACTAAGAACACTTACAGTTATGAGAGATTGTGTAGATTTCGTGAAGCAAAATAGAAATGTAACTATAGATATAGATGATTTAGACATTGAAGATCACAAGGTATACAAGATGATTGGGGAAGGAAAAACTGTAGGGATATTCCAACTTGAATCTGCAGGAATGACTAGCTTTATGAAGGAGTTAAAGCCTGACAATTTAGAGGATATTATTGCGGGTATAAGTTTATATAGGCCGGGCCCTATGGCTGAAATTCCACGTTATATAAGAAATAAAAATAGCATGTCAAAGGTAGAATATGTTACCCCAGAGCTCGAGGAAATTCTTGGCGTTACCTATGGAGTAATGGTATATCAAGAGCAAGTTATGGAAATAGTAAGAAAGCTTGCTGGTTATTCCATGGGTAGATCCGATCTTGTACGTCGTGCTATGTCTAAAAAAAAGCACAAGGTTATGGAAGAGGAGCGTTATAACTTTATCCATGGAATAGTGGATGAGGCTGGGAAAATAGAAGTACAAGGATGTCTTCGAAATGGGATTACAGAAAAAGCAGCAGATAAAATATTTGATCAAATGATGGATTTTGCATCTTACGCTTTTAATAAATCCCATGCGGCAGCCTATGCAGTTGTAGGTTATGAGACAGCATATTTAATGTGTTATTATCCAACAGAATTTATAGCAGCTATGCTAAACAGTGTAAAGGGTAGCAGTGAGAAAATAGCCTTCTACACTAGATATGCAGTGCAAATTAATATTGGTGTACTGCCTCCTAGTATAAATGAAAGCTTCGCGGAGTTTACTGTAAAAGGTGATACTATAAGATTTGGGCTTACAGCTTTAAAAAACGTAGGGGCAAATGTAATAGATAGCATTGTACGTAATCGAGAAGAAAAAGGTAATTTCACAGGATTTATGGATTTTTGTAATAAAATAGATACATCATGCGTAAGCAAAAGAGCAGTAGAAAGTCTTATTAAGGCAGGGGCGTTTGATGATTTTAAAATTCATAGGTCACAACTACTAGCAATTTATGAAAAAGTATTAGATGGAGTAAATAATGATAGAAAGAGAAATATAGCTGGGCAAATAAATTTGTTTTTAGATTTTGACAACGATTATAATAACTTTGAAATTGAGTATCCAAATATTAAAGAATTTAAAAAGAAACATCTTTTAGCAATGGAAAAAGAAATGACAGGAATATATTTATCAGGTCACCCATTGGATGAATATGAGGAGACGCTTAAAATACAAACTAATACAAGAATATCGGACATTGTGGTTGATGAAAGTCTTGAAGAGGGTAATGAGCTTCTAAGTGATAGTTTTAAACTTCGAGATGGTGATAAAGTTATTATTGGGGGCATAATATCTTCCGTTAGTAAGAAAGTTACGAAAAACAATGATATGATGGCTTTTATAATTCTTGAGGATTTATATGCTAGTGTAGAAGTAATAGTTTTTCCTAAGACTTTTGAAAAATACAAGTCACTTATGGAAGAGGATGAAATAGTAATACTAAAAGGTAGAGTTACCATTCGCGAAGAAGAACAGCCAAAAATATTATGCGAAGATATTAAACCGCTTCTAAAGATTAATAGTGAAAAAATTTATATTTTAGTAGAAAATGAAGTTATGATGAAGGATGCTTTAAAGAAATTAAAGCAAAATTTAGCTATTTATAGAGGTAATACTCCTGTTTACCTTTGTACAAAGGAGCCAAGAAAAATGTACGCTGTTGATAAAGGATTATTTCTTAGTGAAGAAATGGATACTATGGAAGTTCTAAGAAAAATATTTGGAGAAAAAAATATAAAAATACAATAATGTTTTTTGGTTATAATATTAATAGCAGTTACTTAAGTAAACTAATTTGTTATAAGTGATAGTAGTTATCAAAGAAAAGGCAGGTTGTAATAACGGGAGAAATATTTTTTCTCCCGTATTTATTCGTTAAATCATCTCCTGGGTCGCTGCAACAGTTTTGCAGAAGATGCATTGACGACTTCAGAAGGACACTTTCTTTCTGAAGTGTCGTTAAAAGGTTTACAATGCCTTAATGGTAGACCAATTATAAAAAAGTTAAGAATTTTTCATATAAAACGTTGAATATTTCAAGAATTTTGTATAAAATTAGACTAAAGAGTATTATTATTAATTGTAGTAATGTTTTTGTTCGTGAACATGGATATATTATAACTATGGTGGGACATGGCTTGTCCCGGTGGTACGGAAATGATAAAACCATTAATAATTGTTTTATCATTCAGAGAGATACAAAGGGGAAGCAACCAATAATTGTTATCTCCAAAGGGGAATTATAAGGAGGAATGTTTATGAATACAATTGCGGTATTAACAAGTGGTGGAGATGCACCAGGAATGAATGCAGCCATTAGGGCAGTAGTTAGAATGGCTATATATAAAGGCATAAGAGTTATGGGCGTGCAAAGAGGGTATAGTGGACTTATTAACGGTGAAATTCTTGATATGGATAGACACTCTGTTTCGGATATAATTCATAGAGGTGGGACTATTCTTAGAACTGCTAGGTGTGAGGAATTTAAAACTGAAGCTGGAAGAAAAAAGGCAGTTAATGTATTAAGAGTATTTGGCATTGATGGATTGGTTGTAATTGGAGGAGATGGTTCTTTCGCTGGAGCACAGCTTTTATCAGAAATGGGCATAGCAACGGTTGGTATACCTGGAACTATTGATAATGATCTTCCATATAGCGAATATACATTAGGTTTTGATACAGCACTTAATACAGTATTAGATGCTATTAATAAAATAAGAGATACATCAAGTTCCCATGAGCGAATTAGTGTTATTGAGGTAATGGGTAGAAATTGTGGAGATATAGCCTTATACTCTGGTATTGGTGGAGGGGCTGAAAGCGTAATTATTCCTGAAAAAGGGTATGAAATAGATGCTTTGTGTAAAACTATATTTGAAGGTAAATTAAGAGGAAAAATGCATAATTTAATAATCCTTGCTGAAGGAGTAGGTGGAGCAACTGATCTTGCAAAGCAAATTGAAGATATAACAGGAATTGAATCAAGAGCTACAGTACTTGGACATATTCAAAGAGGTGGAAGTCCAAGTGCCTTTGATAGAATACTTGCATCTAAAATGGGAGTAGCAGCTGTAGAAGTTCTTATAGCAGGTAGAAGTGGAAGAGTTATAGGTATGAAAGAAGGAAAAATAATTGATGAAGACATTAATGAAGCACTTGCAATACCAAGTAAGTTTAATGATAAACTATATGAAATATCTAAGATTCTTTCTTACTAAATTGATATTAAAATGAAATATTAAAATAATAAATTTAATACAAAATAATTTACAATAAGGGGAGTAGTTTATGAAAAAAACTAAAATTATCTGTACAGTGGGACCAGCTAGTGATAATAGTGAAACCATAAAAAGCTTAATCAATGCGGGAATGGATGCTTCAAGACATAATTTTTCTCATGGAGATCAGGCAGAACATAAGATAAGAATGGACTTAGTAAAAGAGCTGCGATCCGAACTTAATAAACATATTGCTATAATACTAGATACTAAGGGTCCGGAAATAAGAACAGGAAATTTTGAGACCGGTAAAGCTTTCTTAAAGGAAGGTGCAAAATTTACAGTTGTATGTGGGGAGGAAGTTATTGGAGATGAAACCATTTGCTCAGTAACTTATGAAGAATTATATGAGGATGTTAAACCTTTCGATATCATACTTATAGATGATGGCCTAGTAGGACTTAAAGTGGAAAAAGTAGTTGGAAAAAAAATACAATGTGTTGTTGCAAATAGTGGTGTGATAGGTAATCACAAAGGAGTTAATGTTCCTGGTGTTTCAATAAACCTTCCTGCACTTACGCAGAGAGATATTGAGGATTTAAAATTTGGAGCGGCGCAAGGTGTTGACTTTATTGCAGCGTCTTTCATAAGAAAAGCGTCAGACGTACTTCATATAAGACGTGTACTTAATGAAAATGGTGGAGAAAAAATACAAATAATTTCTAAAATTGAAAATAGAGAAGGTGTTAATAATATTGACGATATTATTAAGTTCTCTGATTGTATTATGGTTGCAAGAGGAGATTTAGGAGTTGAAATTCCTACTGAAGAAGTGCCAATAGTACAAAAAATGATTATTCAAAAATGTAATGCTGCTGGAAAGGCAGTTATAACAGCTACTCAAATGTTAGATTCTATGATGAGAAACCCAAGACCAACTAGAGCAGAGTCATCAGACGTTGCAAATGCAATATTTGATGGCACAGATGCTATAATGCTTAGTGGTGAAACTGCTAATGGTAAATACCCTATAGAGGCAGTAACTATAATGGCGAAAATTGCACAAACTGCTGAAAATGCTATTAATTATGAAGAAAAATTAAGGAAAAAGAGAAAATATCATATACCTAATGTACCCAATGCTATTAGTTTAGCTACTTGTAGTACAGCTATGGAACTTAATGCATCAGCTATTATTACGGCAACTCAAAGTGGTAATACAGCGAGGAAGGTTTCAGCTTATAGATCAAAATGTCCTGTTATTGCTGTTACGCCTTATGAAAGGGTAGCTAGAAGTTTGGCACTAAACTGGGGTGTAATCTCAATATGTGCAGATAAGGTAGAATCTACTGATGAACTTATAGATAAATCTGTAAATATTGCTTTTGAATCAGGTTATGTAGAAAAGGGAGATTTAGTAGTTATTGCTGCTGGAATTCCGGCTAATTTTGTAGGTAGCACGAATATGATGAAAGTTCATATTGTTGGTGATGTATTACTTCAAGGTGAGGGAAATATAACAGCATCATCTGGTGGTACAGCTTGTTATGTGAAAAATGCAAAAGAAGCCAGTGACACTATGCGCGATGGAGATATTTTAGTAGTGAAAACATTGGATAAAGAATATATTGATTTATTAGATAGAGTTTCTGGAATTATTGTAGAAGAAGACGCCAAAAGCTCAAATGTTGTTATTGAAGGCACAGCAAAAGCAGTACCAATAATATACAATGCAACAGGAGCGGTGGAAATCATTAAAACAGGTTCATTTATAACAATGGATGCAACTCGTGGTATTGTGTATAGCGGTCGCGCTAACATAAAATACTAAAAAGAAGTGTAAGATTTAATTAAAAATTTTAGTAAACTAATAAAATAAATAATATATGTATAAATTAAACAATTATGGTTATAATTAAAAGTACAAGCAAATAACTATGGTAACTGATTTCTTTTAAAGCATCTATATGGTGCTTTTTTTTTATCTGTAGTATAATAAAAGTAAAAGCTAGGAATTATAATTAAAAACAAGAAATTATAATTAAAAATAAATAGTCGGAGGGATAGACATGAGAGGGACTCTAAGTTGTACTGCTACAAATTGTGTTAACAATATGTCAGGAATATGCTCAGCGAGTACTATTGAGATTTTGGGGTCAAATGCCCATAGCCGCGAAGAAACACAGTGCGATACATTTGCTGAAAAGGGATTAAAGAATTCATTTAATAATGTATTTAATATGAATGTTATTGGCGAAGTAAAACAAGCATTTAATAATGAAACTATAGAGATGAGCCCAAAGATCATATGTGAAGTTATAAACTGTATGTATAATGCAGATGATAAATGCGAGGCACATAATATAATGGTGTATGGTAAAGATGCAATATGTTGTGAAAAAACAGAATGTGAGACATTTAAAGAACAATAAGATTCGAAGATTGTGAAGCATTTTTTCTGAAATTATGCTAAAAGGCATCTTTAAAAAGATAACAAGTCAATATGCTAGCATTTATGACTTGTTCTTTTTTTCTAGATGCTTTTAGTTTGAGAAGATGTTTAAAGCTTGAGAGGAGAAAATTATGAAAAGTAAAAGAGTGATTAATAATTATGTTATTCCTGTTGAAAAAAACGAGGATTATATAATAAGTATAGATAATATGGGCTACGAGGGCGAAGGGGTAGGTAAGATTGATGGTTTTACTATTTTTGTAGCGGGTGCAGTAGTAGGAGAAAAGGTAAAAATAAAAATTGTTAAAGTCTCTAAAAATTTTGCTTTCGGTAAATTATTGGAAATAATTGAAAAATCGGAAGGTAGAATAGAACCAGTTTGTAGCATTTATAAAAACTGTGGAGGCTGCAATTTGCAACATATAGACTATCAAGCACAATTAGATTTTAAAACTAATAGAGTAGTACAGGTAATAAACAGAATAGGAAAATTAGAAGAAGTAATTGTGCACAAAGCACTTGGAATGGAGTCTCCTTATAATTATAGAAATAAGGTTCAATTACCTGTAAGCAATATCAATGGAGTTGTAAAAATTGGTTTTTATGCAGTGAGAAGTCATGACATAATAAATATGGAAAATTGCCATATACAAGACGCAGTTGCCGATATCGTTGTAAAACTTACAAGGCAGTGGATAAAAGAGTTTAATATAGAATGTTATAATGAGGAAAATCACCAAGGTATCCTTCGCCATATTATGATTAGAAAAGGCATTAAAACAGGAGAGGTAATGGTAGTACTAGTGACGAAGGGTAAAGACCTTCCACATAAAGAAGAATTTATAGAAATAATGAGGAAAAAAATAAAAGGGCTTGTGAGCATAATACAAAATACAAACAGTGAAAAAACAAATGTAATATTAGGATCATTTTGCAAAACTCTATGGGGAAAAGATTCCATAAATGATTGTATTTCAGAATTTAAATTTGAAGTTTCTCCACTATCCTTTTTTCAAGTTAATTCAATCCAAACAGAAGTTTTGTACAATAAAGCACTTGAGTACGCTAATTTAAGTGGTGGAGAAGTTGTACTAGATGCTTATTGTGGTACAGGCACTATATCATTATTCCTATCTAAAAAGGCTAAAAAAGTGTACGGAGTAGAAATAGTATCAGAAGCTATTGAAAATGCTAAAAAGAACGCAAAAGAAAATAATGTAGATAATGCGGAGTTTATAGTAGGAGAGGCAGAAAAGGTTATACCAAAACTCATTAGCCAGGGTGTACGTGCCGACGTAGTTGTAGTTGATCCTCCAAGAAAGGGTTGCGATAAAGCCCTTTTAGAGGCAATTAGTCATATGGGTCCTAAAACTATAGTCTATGTCTCATGTGATCCAGGTACTTTGGCTCGTGACTTAGGAATTTTAGATGAGCTAGGATATAAAACTTTAGAAATTCAGCCTGTTGATATGTTTCCACAAACGGCGCATATTGAGTGCGTCGCGAGGATAGAGAAGAAATAGGAGATTGGTGCCACCCACGTGGCAAGTGGCAAGTGGCATGTTTGCGATTTTAGGTAAAAATTGAACTTTTTTTATGTTCCCTCAGACTAGAGTTTGGGGGAAATTCCAATTCAGGAGGTCACCCTCTGAATTGGAATATGAGGGTGTTTTGCGTTTAAGGTATAGATTATACAGCGCTTTCATAACATTGCCAAAACAATTATTTTCTTTATTTATAGTCTGCTAATCTGACTCTAGATCAAAACTAAAACAGGTCTCATTTTTGTCGTCACTTTTTGCATGGATGTTTCCATTCATTCTCATGATTACTTCCTTTGCTATAGATAAACCTAGCCCAGCACCTTCTTCTTTATGTGCTTTATCTACTTTATAAAAGCGATCAAATATAAAAGACAAGTCTTCATGTTTGATTAAAGATCCTGTATTATGTACGAATACTATGGCTCTTCCGTTCTCTTGTTTTGCCGATAGTGTAATAGTTCTGCTCCCCTTAGCAAATTTAAAAGCATTATCAATAAAAATGGTCAAAACTTGACCAATACGATCGATATTTCCCTTTGCATATATTGGAATTTCACTACCTTTTACAATTAATTTAATGTTTTTTTCTTCTGCTAGCATTTCAAATTTATCCTGTTGGTCATAGAGTATATTTGTAACGTCAACAACTTGCATATCAAAAGGTTCATTCCTTGACTGCAATCTAGATAATTCAAACAAATCATTTACCAATCTGTTTAATCTTTCAACTTCATTATAAATAACTTCATAAAAATGATTTTTCTTCTCTTCATCTTTAACCATTCCCTCTTTAAGTGGAATAATTAGTCCTTTAACAGCTGTTAGTGGTGAGCGCAGTTCGTGAGAGACATTTGCTACATAATCCCTTCTAGTTTGCTCAAGCCTTATAGCTTCAGTAACATCACGAAAAAGAAGTACAGTCCCTATAATGCTGTTATCTTCAGAGCGTATTGGAGAGCCTGAAATTAAAATGCTCTTTTCTTTAAAATAACATGTAGCTATTTCTGTTTTTTGATTTTCAATTGCTGATGAGGATACCTTATATATTACTTCCTGAACATCATTTTGCACTTCTTCTAAGTTAGTTTTCAACTCAAACATTTTTTCGAAAGTGAGATTTTTAAGATTGACTTTTTGGCTTAAATCAAATCCTAGTAGCCCATCGCCCATTGAGTTAAGTATTTGTTTGAGCAAGTTTCCTTCAATTGTAAGGGAATTAATTGTATTAGAAAGCTCTGCTGCTAATTTATTTAGTGTAACTGCGAGTTGTCCAATTTCTCCACTATAATTTTCTTTTGCACGAATTGAAAAATTCCCCTCTGACATAGCAATTGCAACTTTTTTCATCTCCACTAGTGGACTAGCCATTTTCTTGGATGCAAATAAAACAGCTGGTCCTACAACGGCTAAAGTAACAAGCATAGAACAAAGAACCCCTGTATTCACTCCAAATATTATTTGATTTGTAATTTTTTCTTTAATATACTGTCCATAGAGATTATCCAATGTAATTGTTAGTCCTATGGAAATTAGTATAAAGATTAACATTACACTAAAAATAATCTTAACATATGAGCTTTTTATATTTAAATACTGTTCTCTTTTTTTCATATTCCTGCCTCAAACTTATATCCTAATCCATAAACAGATTG
>Ga0209540_10001714_pt1 | contig 16161 bp, 16 predicted proteins | sample BarGraIncu01121A_FD_184501 | JGI IMG/M metagenome (GOLD analysis project Ga0209540, IMG submission 184501) | Arctic peat soil microbial communities from Barrow, Alaska - Barrow Graham LP Incubations 011-21A (SPAdes) (version 2) | ecosystem: Environmental > Terrestrial > Soil > Wetlands > Peat... | reverse complement strand
ATCGACACCAACATCGACATCGACACCGACACCGACACCAACATCCACTGCCACCCCGTCTCCGACTAATACACCGACGACAACCGGGGGGCCGACGCAATGAAGACTATTGATGACGACTGAAGGCTGCGAAGGCCGTCGATGCCGGTTGAAACCCAATTTGAGTGTTGTGTATTATAAAAAGGAAGGGATCAAGCATATGAAAAATAGATGGCTCGCACTCCCTCTTCTAATTTTTCTTTTGCTGTGCTCGTGCGGACAGCAAGGTGGTACGGCACAAACCGTAAATACCGGGGTGTCTTATGGAACCGACGTAAAAATCGAAGAAGAGTCCGGAGTACAGACCACATATTCAACGGATGATATAGCAGAGGGCGAATTCTCTGAGAAGGATCTTGTCTTTACATTTGAAGGTACGCAATATCCTCTGAACTCTGATGCAGCACCTCTTCTGGAAGCTTTCGGGCCGGATTATAAAGAGACGAAGGCGCCGAGCTGTGCTTATATTGGTGAAGATAAAGTTTTTGAATACGATTTTGCAACCATATATACATATCCGCTCGACGGTAAGGACCTGATCGATGAGATTGATTTTTTCAAAGGGGAGTACATGACTAATCGCGGTGTCGGGCTTGGCAGTACACTTGATGAAGTGAAATCCAAATACGGCAGTGAAGGATTTGATATCGACGGCATGTACACATTTGTTTTATCCGGCAAGGCGGATGATCTGAAGAGTCCCAAGCTATATTTTGAACTAACGGACGGAAATGTCACCGGGATCAGTTATTATGCGGCAAGTAATGTACAGTAAAAAACAATAGAAGCGCAGGAGCATATCATATGGTATTCAGCTCACCCATCTTTCTGTTCATATATCTGCCGTTTGTTTTTATTGTCTACAAGACACTTCCTTCTGCACTCAAAAATATTTTCCTGACTTTGGTCAGTCTGGTTTTCTATGCCTGGGGTGAGCCATTATTCATACTGCTGATGATCGTTTCCGTATCTATCAACTATATTATGGCGCGCCTTATCGGAGATAAGAATGATGCCAGGCCGTCAGCTCGAACATGGCTTATAATTAGCATAATTTTCAATATCGGCATGCTGTTTGTCTTTAAATATTCAAATTTTTTCATAGATAATATTAACGGAATTTTTGGAACATCTCTTTTGATTCCTGTCATCCGCCTTCCCATCGGAATATCGTTTTATACTTTTCAGGCGATGTCGTATGTGATTGATGTTTACAGGGGGGTAACCAGACCTCAAAAGAACTTTGTCTATGTCCTTTTGTATATTTCCTTCTTTCCTCAGCTTATTGCAGGCCCGATTGTAATCTATTCGGACATTGCCCTGCAGATCGAAAAAAGAACGGAAACCGTAGAAAAAACGGTAGCGGGCCTGGAGCGATTTACGGTCGGGCTGGCCAAGAAGCTCCTTCTTGCCAATACAATGGGCAGCGTTGCCGATCAGGTTTTTGGCCTTCTTCCTTCAGAAGTCAATATACCGGTCGCATGGCTCGGCGCCGTCGCATATTCGCTTCAGATTTATTTTGATTTTTCAGGATATTCGGATATGGCGATTGGTATGGCGAAATTATTCGGGTTTGATCTCAAAGAGAACTTTGATTATCCGTACATGGCGGGAAGTATAAAATCATTCTGGAGGAAATGGCATATTTCGCTTTCTACATGGTTTAAGGAATACCTCTATATCCCGCTTGGCGGAAATAGAAAAGGAAAGCTGAGGACGGATATCAACCTGATCGTTGTTTTTTTTCTAACGGGGCTCTGGCACGGGGCGCAGTGGACATTTGTTGTATGGGGATTCTGTCACGGGCTTTTTATCCTGCTTGAGAAAACCGGACTGATATCTCCCGATAAATTTAAACCGAAATGGCTCGCGAATGCTTACACATTACTTGTAGCAGTAACGGCTTTTGTGATTTTCAGGGCGGACACACTGAGCCAGGGATTTGGTATGATTGCCAAAATGTTCACAGGCTTTGAAATGACACCGGCGATGCAGAGCTTTTTGCAGGAAACGCTGACAAGTCCGGTGATCGTCTTCGGAATCCTTGCAGTTATCGGTTCGACATCACTTCCAAAGACAATCTATTTACGGCTCAGAACCCACCGGAATACCAATGCAATCGCTTTTGAAGCTGTATCTATGGCCGCGACACTTATGATACTTGGTCTTTGCATTTTGACGCTTGCAAGCCAGACATACAATCCATTCATCTACTTCCGATTCTAAAGAGAGGAAAGGCCAATGAAAAAGAGTATTGGAATTATTTTTGTGGTTTTGTTCTTCGGCCTGTGTCTCGTGCCGTCTCTGGGGCTTTTTACAGGAAAAACAAATAGGAACAGTGAGAAACGAACGTTAGCCGTGATGCCGGATATTATGACAAATCAGGGAATCAACGGTGAGTTTACCAAACAATATGATGACTATTTTACTGATAATTTTGCTTTCCGGTCAGATCTGATTACGCTGGATGCATTTTTGTATGCAGATGTGTTGGGACAGTCGGTATCTGATCAGGTCATCGTCGGCAAAGACGGCTGGTTGTTTTTTGAACCGACCGTTAACGACTATAAGAAAACAGACTTGTTAACCGATAACGAGATTTACCGGATATACCGCACGCTCTGCATACAGAAGCTGTATATCGAGAATAATGGGATTGATTTTATTTTCGCGGTAGCTCCCAACAAAGCATCGATATACGGAGATTATATGCCTGACAGGTATTTGGTTGAAGGCGGCCGCAATAATTTCGAAAAGCTTGCCGCATTATTTGCAGATCAAAATTTCGATTATGTAAATCTTCACGAGGTACTGCGCAGCGGCAGGGAGACCGGCAGCTTACAGCTTTACCATAAAATGGATACACATTGGAACAATGCCGGCGCGCTGCTGGCTTTTAATGCCCTGTTAACAGAAGTTGCAGCGCTGGACAATTCTTTCCTTTTCGATTCAGGTAACGGCCTCATACCCCAAAAGGAGATTTCCTGGCAGGGGGATTTAAGCGGTATGCTTTACCCGACTGCTAATCTCCTCGATATGCAGTATGTGGTTGACATAGAGAAAGAATACACAGCCGTACGCCCAATTAAATCCTTGGAAGATCTGACGATTCAGACAACCTGTCCTTCGGGGAACCTTGATCTGCTGATGTTCAGGGATTCCTTTGCAAATGCGCTTATACCCATGCTTTCGAATGCATTTGCCTCCGCGAATTATTCAAGGGCTGTACCGTATGACTACACACAAATTGATGCCGGAACAGATGTCGTCATTCTGGAAATTGCCGAAAGAAACCTGCCGAATATTATCACCGAGGCTCCATTTGTTCCGGCACGACAGATTGATCTGAATGTATTCCTTGTTCAAGCCGCACTGGAGACAAAAGTGAAAACCGGGGATCAGGACGGGTTTATCAGAATTGCCGGACTTGCCATTTTGCCGCAGTACAGTAAGGATGCCAATTATGACGTATACATCAGCCTGCAGACAGGAGACAAAATGTATACTTTTGAGACTTTCCCGATTCTTGAGGATGGGTATTTCCCTGACGACGAAGACAAGGCAAACGCGGCATTTTCAATGCTGCTTGATAAAAACAGTCTGCCTGAAGGGGAATACACGATGACTGCGATAGTATACGACCGGACGGAATACAGTGTCGGTCCGGTAAGCGGGGGCGCAGTTACGATTACGCATTCCGGCGGATGAAGCAGGTATGTTATGAAAAAATCACTTGCAGAACCGTATTCAGGTCATAATCCGTACGCAGGTAATTATTGTATTCCGTATCGGAAAAATGCCACCATTCGCTGTTGATTGTAGAGAATCCGCAGCTTATCATAATTTCTGCCATATAATCCATATTTGCTTTTGCAGTGTCGCTCATATTCGGATTGTCCCGGTTGGATGTTGAATCCAGGGTGTGGATGAGGGACGGCATCTCGAGAGGATTTCCGTTCTGGTCTAAAAGGGACATGTCGATTGCCGCACCCTTGTTGTGTACGGAGCCGATTCTCGGACCAGCAACGTATGTACCATTCTGATATTTCTCATATAGAAGCAGGGTTACGCTGTACGGCCGGTAGGCATCGTAAATGATAATGGAGTACCCGTCTTCGGCAAATTTCTCCTGGGCTTCCATGAGTTTGTCCAGTGTGCCTTTCTGTAGCAGGCATGCGGCCTTGCCATAGACATTGGAGCCGAGAAAATTATTGTCTGTGGCAAGAAGAAGATCGATTTTTATATCGGAAGAATAACGGGATACATCTACAAGATTGTCTTTGAGGAGCCTGGGAACAAAATAATAATCCGGTTCTATTTCGATTTTTCCGGATGATGTGTATATTGATCCGTATGTGACCGTAATTGTGGCATTCTGAAGAAATAACCCGTTGCTGGCAATCACGGTATTGTCTTCGGACAGCACTTGCCCGGAGTTCTCGCCAATAACAAAAGGCGTGTTGGCATCGAGTGTAATTCCCTGACAGGAGACAATTTTCCCTTCTTGGATGACAATCCGGATCGGCACCGGCTCCGGTGCAGGGGAGGCCAATGCAGCTGCGGCCGGATCGGTTTCACCGGGTACCGGTTCAACGGGCGGTATAGCAGCAACGGGCAGGCCAGGAGCGTCTATTGTTGCATCACGCAAAACGGGAACCGCATCTTCCGCTATCAGGATTCCGCTCTCGGTGTAGACATCAATGCGGTTATTTGCCGCAGTTACAGTCAGCCGGTTATTGAATTTAGATCCGACTAACCCAATTTCTTCTTTTTCGGGCAAATAGTAATATGCTTTATGAACGGCAGGAAGTTCGGTGGTTTCACTGATATCCAGATATTTCGTCTGAATATAGCCTGACTCATTATCGTCATATACGACACTGCACCAACCGCTGTCCTGTTTTGTGATAAGAAATTCAATGCCGGTAACAGCTGCTCCAACGACTTCAGCGGTGCTGCTTGGGGAAGTTCTGACGTACGCATAGGTGTCCTCAAGGGAAGACACGGTTCCAATCAGAATAACGGGAACCGTTGTGGTGGACGAGGTAGTGGGCGCTGTCGTTGGAGGGACAGTCTGTATTGTACTTTCCTGCGAATAAATCGCAGCAGCAGTCGTTTCTGGCGGTTTCTGCACACAGGCAGAACAGGAAATGAGAAAAGATACTGCAAGCAGGCAGCAAAAAGATCTCATTACAATATACCTCCAGAATTGCGATCACTTTTGTATAGCATAAATCAATTAAATAGTAGCACTATGGATGTGCAAACTCAACAATTGACACAACTCTCATCGGTGTTTAGAATAGTAACGTGATAAAGTAAAAGCGGCACCTGTGTGTGGGTGCCGATTCTATTTTCGGGAATCGTTTTTGACAGAAGAAAGCGGGGGATATACTTGCCAGAGAAGCTGCATGAGGAATGTGGAGTATTCGGCATTTACGACAGAAATAACCTGACACTTGCACCCCTTGTCTATTATGGACTTTTTGCGCTGCAGCATCGGGGACAGGAGAGCTGCGGCATAGCTATAAATGATAACGGTAATATCCGCTGCCACAAAGCGATGGGTCTTGTCGGTGAAGTTTTCAAGCCTGAAGTATTGCAGAAGCTTTCCGGAACCATTGCAATTGGCCACGTGCGTTATTCGACGACCGGCGGATCAGTCTATGAGAACGCGCAGCCGCTGGTTACCCAATATGTTAAAGGCACACTCTCAATTGCACATAACGGTAATCTGACCAATACGGTTAAGCTTCGTCAGGAGCTCGAAGATCATGGCGCCATATTTCAAACGACTATTGATTCAGAGGTAATTGCTTATCAGCTCGCAAAAGAACGAGTGAGAACGCATTCTATTGAGGCAGCGGTTGAAGCGGCGATGCGTGTGATAGAAGGAGCCTACGCGCTTCTTGTCATGAGCCCGCGTAAGCTGATCGCGGCACGCGATCCGTACGGATTCAAGCCTTTGTGTATCGGGAAAATCGAAGATTCCTATGTTTTCGCCTCAGAGACATGCGCGCTTGATGCAGCCGGCGCACAGTTCGTGCGCGATGTCGAACCGGGCGAAATTGTTGTCTGTGATGAAGACGGAATTCACTCAATCCGCACTCACTGCTCTGGTAAGTGCACCAAATGTATTTTTGAATATATATATTTCGCCCGTCCGGACAGCTATATAGACGGGGTGAGTGTGTTTGAAGCGCGTCTTGAGGCAGGCCGTCTTTTGGCTCGTCAGTATCCGGTTGATGCGGATGTTGTCATTGGCGTTCCTGAATCCGGGCTTGACGCAGCCAATGGTTTCAGTCTGGAGTCCGGAATTCCCCTTGTACGTGGTTTTGTCAAAAACAACTACATCGGCAGGACTTTCATCAAGCCGGAACAGTCCCAGCGACAGGAAGCTGTCTCAATAAAGCTCAATCCGGTCAAGTCTTCCATACAGGGGAAGCGGGTGGTCATGATAGACGATTCGATAGTCCGCGGCACGACGATTGCGCATATTGTAAACATGCTTAAAGCCTGTGGTGCCACGGAGGTACATGTGCGTATCAGCGCACCTCCGTTTCTATACCCCTGCTTCTATGGGACGGATGTTCCGTCCGGAGACCGGCTGATTGCGCGCCAGCACTCCATCAAAGAGATTTGCCGGATTATCGGGGCAGATTCTCTTGGATATCTTCGCGCAGACAGCCTCGGAGATATGATTGCAGAGCCCGGCCACAGATTCTGTGACGCCTGTTTCACAGGAATCTATCCGAATGAGCTGACAGGCATAGATACGGGCGGCAACGGGAAAGACGATTTGGAGTTTTTGAATTCATGCGCCGGGATCTATCAGTAAATAGGCGACAGATATGAGATGTTCTTTTTCAACTCCGGTTCCGGAGGTTCTATAACAGGAGGACTATATGCCCATTAGAGCAGTGCTATTTGATATGGACGGGGTTCTCCTGGACAGTGAGCCCCTGCATGTGAAGATCAATTCCGGGATTTACCGTGAACTTGGTATTGTCGTAGATGACATGCTGGTCAGTGAATTCGTCGGTCGTACCAGCACAGACCGCTGGACAAGAATAATAAATAAATTCAATTTGAAAAATACGGCGGATGAGCTCAGTGACCGGCAGTGGAGTCGTCTCATCGAAGAGCTTGAGAGTTCGGGCATCGGACCATCTGCAGGACTTTACGTACTTCTTGCCTTTTTGAGGGAAGTGGGAATTCGTTCTGCCATTGCCTCGGCTTCGAGAGGGGTATTTGTAGAAGCTGTTATTGATTATCTGAACCTGCGTGATGATATGGAAGGGTCCGCGACCGGCGATGAAGTGATGAACTGTAAGCCTGCCCCGGATATTTTTCTTCTGGCTGCGGAAAAATTAGGGGTTGCCCCGTCAGACTGTATGGTTATAGAAGATTCATCTGCCGGTGTCGCTGCCGGAAAAGCCGCCGGTATGTATGTGGTTGGCTATTTTAATCCGACATCACCGGGACAGGACCTGTCTATGGCTGATGTGACTGTTGATAATCTCGCCGATGTATGCGGAGTGCTGACAAAAATAAGCACGTGAAATATTCTGCCGGGAAAAATGAACTTTTCACATCGGAAAAACGAGAAAAACGAAGATATTCCGCGAATATGCTAAAAATGTTCAGCTAATTTGAAATCGATGCTTGACAGATCTTCTGCTCCCGATTATGATAGTGAAGCACTTTCACATGGACTGTTATGTTCATGGCTTTACAAAAGAAATAGGAGGACAAATATCCGATATGAAGACGTATGTTGCTAAACCAGCTGAAGTCGAGAGAAAATGGTACGTCGTCGATGCAGACGGCATGGTACTTGGACGTCTCGCAAGTGAAGTCGCGAAGATTCTGCGCGGCAAGAATAAGCCTACGTATACACCTTTTGAAGATACAGGCGATTTTGTTATTATTATCAATGCATCCAAGCTGGTTCTTACCGGCAATAAGCTTGATCAGAAATTCTATCGCTACCACACTGGATACTCCGGAGGACTCAAGGAGACCAGTGCTCGCAAGATGATGGCTACCAGACCTGAGAAGGCTTTTGAATTAGCCATCAAGGGTATGCTCCCGAAGAACGCTATGGGCCGTCAGATGTTCAGAAAGCTTACTGTATATGCAGGGCCTGAGCACAAGCAAGCCGCACAGAAGCCTGAGAAGCTGATCATTAACGTATAAGAGAGGGAGGACCAAGTCACATGGTTAAGAAGTCTACCAAAGTTTATTTCTATGGTACCGGACGCCGCAAAAATGCAGTTGCATGCGTACGTATGATTCCCGGTACAGGCATTATTACAATTAACGATAGAGATATCGATGATTATTTCGGTCTTGAGACATTGAAGCTTATCGTTCATCAGCCGCTTGTTGCTACCGCAACAGACGGCAAGTTCGATATCATCTGCAAGGCTCTCGGCGGCGGTATTGCCGGTCAGGCCGGTGCTATCCGTCACGGTATTTCCCGTGCACTTATTAAGGCAGACGAAGAAGGCTACAGAGCCATTCTTAAGAAGGCCGGCTTCCTTACCCGTGATTCACGCATGAAGGAAAGAAAAAAGCCGGGTCTCAAGAAAGCAAGAAAAGCTTCCCAGTTCTCCAAGCGTTAATCGAATCTCGCGCCGTGTTTTTGTTCAGCTTTTTTACAAAGATTGGATGAAATGCAAGCTGCGGACACAAGATAAACACATGTTGTATCAGCTTACGCGGCGCATCCGTCATCAAATGGCAGGGTGCGCCGCGACTGCGTTTTCGGGAAAGAGAGGCTCTTCTGTGCTGATTATCACACACGCCCGTCTTCTGACAATGGATCAGCAGGGCACGATAGAGGACGGTTATATTGCAGTTGATGAAGATCAAATTGTACAAATCGGTCTGTCGGACCTGTTGTCTGATGCAGTAATATCAGACGAATCCAATCGCATAATAGATGTACGGGGCAGCTGGATTCTTCCCGGTTTTATCGATGCGCATTCCCATATCGGCCTCTTTGATGACAGCCTCGATTTCGAGGGGAACGACGGTAATGAGGAGACAGATCCGATTACTCCGCAGCTTCGCGCCATTGACGGTATTCACAATGCCGATGTCTGCTTCCGGGAAGCCTATGAAGCAGGCGTGTCCGTCGTAATGGCCGGACCCGGCAGCGGAAATGTTATGGGAGGACAGTTTGCACTCCTTCATACATTTGAACGTACAGTCGACCGCGCAATAATACAGGCACCCAGTGCACAGAAAATAGCTTTCGGCGAGAACCCCAAACGTGTATACGGCAAGGATGACAAAACGCCGTCGACACGTATGGGTACAGCGGGACTTCTGCGGGATACATTATTTAAGGCCCTTGAATACAGGGAGAAATGGGATGAATATCATCAGCAGAAGACGGAGTATGACCTGGCGATTGCAAATCGGGAGGAAGATGCCCCGGATTCACCGGACCGCCCGGATTTTGACTTCCAGCTCGAATCCCTGTTTTCTGTGCTTTCGGCTGTTATTCCCCTCAAAATACATGCGCACCGTCAGGATGATATTCTTACTGCTGTGAGAGTCTGCAACGAATTTGGACTCAAATATACTCTGGAGCATTGCACGGAAGGACACCTTATTGCAGATGTCCTGTATGATGAATATATGGCCGGCCGCGCGCAGGGCAGAGGAACAGGGAATAAAGAAGCCAAAGGCGGAAAGCTTCTCGGTGTGATTGTCGGACCGATTATCGGTGACCGTTCGAAGCCGGAGCTTTCTTCGCTATCCGTTAAAAATGCCGGTATCCTTCATAAGGCGGGGCTTCCCGTGGCAATAATGACAGACCACCCGTGCGTGCCGGAACAATATCTTCTTCTTTCAACAGCCCTGGCTTTTAAGGGCGGACTTCCGGAAATGGACGCACTTGCTTCGATAACCAGTACGGCCGCCGAAATATGCGGGATATCTGACAGGTACGGCAGTCTCACTGTCGGCAAAAAGGCTGATATCACCGTGTTTTCCGGAGATCCATATGACTACAGGAGTAAAGTTATCCTGTTCATAGGCGCCGGTATTGTAAGGTATGATCCGGATGATATATGTCCGGCCAGGATGGAAAGGACAAATCGATGACATCTGGTCTTACTCTTTTCTCGCATTCTCCCGAAGCAACGGAACTGATTGGCCGGGAACTTGCCAAATATCTGCGTTCCGGTGATATTCTGACGCTTGATGGAGACTTGGGTGCCGGAAAGACAGCACTTACACGGGGTATTGCACGCGGTATGGGACTGACATCGCACGTATCAAGTCCGACCTTTACGATTGTCATGGAACATCCGGCAGAAAAGGAAGGACAGCTCTCTCTTTTTCATTTTGACGTGTATCGTCTGACTGACGGAGACGACTTTCTGGACTCGGGTCTGGACGAGTATTTTGACAAAAAAGGTGTAAGCGTTCTCGAATGGGGGAAGCTAATTGCCGGAGTGCTGCCGGATGACATCCTTCACATATCCATGCACGGCACTGATCAGGTCCGTACAATAGATATTTCTTTTCCGGACGCCCGTAAAGAAGAACTTGAATTTCTGAAAAAAGATCTGACCGGTGATTTACGGATTACATGAGCAGTTACTTGTGATATGCAGCCGCATAAAAAGACAACGGATAAATAGGGGGACAATCATGCGGATACTCGCCTGCGATACTTCCAACTCAGCTTGCTCGGCCTGTCTCTATGAGGACGGGCGGATACTCGCGCAGTCATTTCTGTCCCTTGGACTTACGCACTCCCATACGTTCATGCCGATGGTGCATGATCTGATGAAGCTAAGTGGATTTTCTTATAAGGATTTAGATGCTTTTGCCTGTACCGTCGGTCCCGGTTCATTTACGGGTATTCGCATTGGCGTTAGTGCAGTAAAGGTTATGGCGATGGCATCCGATAAGGCGGCTATTCCTGTTTCAAGCCTTGAAGCCCTTGCATATCCCCTTTTTGGGCATCAGGATACACTTGTCTTAGCAGCGTTTGATGCCAGAAACCGACGGGTTTTCAGCTCTGCATATTTCGGCGGACAGCAGGTAATTAATGAAGACGCAAGAACCGCTGACGAACTTCTTCGGATTTGTTCAGACTGGCTTCGTGTAAATCATCCTGAGTCGAAGATACTTGTCTGTGGAAATGCCTGGGATTCATTTGCGGCAACAGAGGATCAATCTTTGCTGGCCAATGTGTCTCCGGAATATTCATATCGGGAAATCGCACCAGCCTCCGTAGCGGCATTGGCGTATGCACATGCTGTTAGTAACAAAGAAGTTTCTGCTGCACAGCTATATCCGCCTCAGGCTCTCATGCCGGTCTATCGTGCCAGGACTTCGGCAGAGCGCATGTTCTCTGACGCTGCGGTGGAGAAATCCCCGGAACAGACGGCTGAAGATACGAAGGATGGAAAGCATGACTGATATTTTCATTAAGCCGGCTGTTTTTCAGGATGTCGATCGTCTGTACGAAATCGAGTGCGCCTGTTTCCGGGTTCCCTGGAGCAAGGAGTCTCTTTTGTCCTTTATTGCGAACAAAGAACACACTTTCTGCATTACTGCGGGCACTGGCCGCGCTGCGGCTGAAGCTGCGGGCGATGCTCCGGCAGCGGATACGGCGGCTGATGCTGCGGCTGAAGCTGCGGACATTATGGGTTATGTCGGTGTTCTGTACGTTCTTGATGAAGGAGAGATTTCCAATATAGCGGTACATCCTCTCTACACGGGAAAAGGTGTCGGGTATGCGCTTATGAGAGCCGCTCAGGAGTATTGCCGTCGGGCAGGCGTAAAGACTCTCCATCTTGAGGTGCGCCCGAGTAATACAAGGGCCATTGCACTATATCGGAAGTGCGGTTTTATCCAGTCAGGAATAAGGCGCGGCTATTATGGAGATAACGGGGAGGATGCGTTACTGTTTTCATGGAAAGACGTGTGATATTCACAACAAAACCAGAATTATCTGCGGCGGTTTTGCTGGCATATGTCCAAATATAGAGCAAAACGTTGCGTTTTTATTGACAGAGACAAACCCAATCCATATACTTATTTAATAGAAATGATATAAGAGTCAGTGTATTCCAAGGAGGATGTAACATGGTTTCTCGAACCGTTGTTTTTCAGTGTGATGAAGCTCTTCAAATGAAGGCAGTTGCAGTTTTGATTCAGAAAGCGTCTTCTTTCAGAAGCAGCATTTATCTGAGCCGCAGCGGACGCCGCGCAAATGCAAAGAGTCTTCTCGGTGTTATGTCATTGGGAATAGAGAACAAAGCAGAGATTGAGATTACGGCCGACGGAGAAGATCAACAGGCAGCTATCGATACACTTATTACCTATCTGGAGAACCCCAGTGTGCTATGAGTTCTGAGATTGCCGTATTTGACGCTCGTATAGATTTAGTACCAACGAGCCCGGGAGTGTACCTGATGAAGGACACCTCGGGTTCTGTTATTTATGTCGGAAAAGCAAAAAATCTACGGAATCGTCTGCGCAGTTACTTCTGCAAAAAACCGGCCGGGAATGATAAAGTTCTCGCGATGATTTCCCATATCGCTGATTTTGAATATATTGTCGTGACAAACGAGCTGGAGTCACTGCTTCTTGAATCGAACATGATCAAAAGATATCAGCCGCATTATAATATTCTGCTTCGTGATGATAAAGGATATCCGTATGTCTGCATCACAATGCAGGACGAATATCCGCGGATACTGAAAGTATTCAGGGTTGGTGCGGACAAGGAAAAGGGCGCCCGGTATTTCGGCCCTTTTCTGGCGGGAGACCTGTATAATGCACTTGTCACCCTTCGTGATATTTTCCCGACTAAGACTTGCCGGAGGGTGCTTCCCAAAGATATCGGCAAAGAACGTCCCTGCCTGAATTATTACATCGGCCGATGTGTCGCTCCCTGTAAGGGAGACGTTCCGGCCGCCGCATATAAGGCGGTCATGGAGGAGATCTGCCGGTTTTTTGAAGGACGTTATGATGGAATACAGAAGGAACTTTCCGGAAAAATGATGGCCGCATCGGAGAAGCAGGATTATGAAAACGCTGTAATTTTCCGCGACCGCCTTCATTCCCTCGAAAAAATCATGGAGGCGCAGAAGGTATCTCTTCCCCATGAGACGGATCTTGATGTGATCGGTGTAAGCCGGGATGCCGGAGAAATCTGTATCAGGAAGCTTGAGATCCGCGCCGGCCGTATTATCGGGTCACTTACGTTTTTTCTGGCAGATCACGAGGAAGATACCGGTGAAATCCTGACAGCATTTATCGAACAGCACTATCCCGATGCGGCACTGATACCTCCTGAAATACTGATATCCGTTCTTCCGCCCGATGACAAGGCCCTGTCGGAATTTCTGTATCAGTACTGCGGACGTAAAACCATACTGCGCGTTCCGCAGCGCGGCAACGGGGTGAATCTCCTCAAAATGGCGGAGGATAATGCGGCGGAGGCGCTGCTCAGAAGAATTCTGCGTGTAGGCGATTCCGAGAAAGCACTTACAAAAGCTATCGACGCACTTTCAAAACAGGTTGGCGTTACCAGACCGCTCGAAAGAATTGAAGCATATGATATTTCCAACATGGGCGCTGATGATCAGGGCGGTGCCATGGTGGTATTTCATAATGGACGACCGGACCGCGCGGGTTACCGGCTTTTCAAAATCAGGCGCAAAGAAGGTCAGGATGATTATGGCGCGATGCGCGAAGTCCTTAGAAGACGGTTTTCACATGTCGGCGAGGATACTTTCGCCCGGATACCGGAGCTGATTCTCATGGACGGAGGAATGCAGCATGTCCTTCTGGCAATGGATATTCTCCGGGAGGAGCAGCTTCAGGATAAAATCAGGGTGGCAGGTATGGTTAAAGACAGCAAACACCGCACGAGAGGTCTGGCGCTGCCGGATGGACGAATAATTGAACTGGCTTCTGAAGCCGCAGGTTCCGAAGAGAGCCTGATTCTTCTTCGTCTGCTGACCGCTGTTCAGAATGAGGTGCACAGATTTGCGATATCGTACCAGAGGAAGCTTTCAAAGAAGCGAAATCTCTCGTTCCGTCTTGAATCAATCGAAGGAATCGGACCGGCCAAGAGAAAGAATCTTCTTGCACATTTCGGAACAATCGGGAAAATAGCCGCAGCCTCTGTTGAGGTACTTTCCGAGGTGCAGCTTATCTCGGCAGACAATGCGCAGGCCATATACAGGCACTTTCATAAAGAGAACGGAGATTAGCTGATGGCCATATTTGCAATTGCAGACCTCCATCTTTCACAGTCTACAGATAAGCCGATGCATATTTTCGGACAGCAGTGGGAAGATCACCAGAGCCGTCTGAGCAAAGCATGGATTGCATCTGTCGGGCAGGATGACACCGTTATCATCCCCGGAGATATATCCTGGGGAATGACACTCGATGAGGCTCTTCCGGATCTTCAGTTTATCGACCAGCTGCCCGGAAGGAAGATTCTGTCGAAGGGAAACCATGATTATTGGTGGGGCACGCTGGGGAAGGTTATGGCACTGGCAGCGGAAAACAATCTTTCGACGCTCTCCTTTATGAAAAATAACGCGTTTCTGATCGAAGGGCGTGCGGTCTGCGGAACACGCGGCTGGCTTTTGCCGTCGGATCCTGAGTTCAAGACAGCGGACCAGGTCATATATGAGAGGGAGATAGGACGATTGGAGCGTTCCCTGCTGGCCGGAAAAGCTCTGCTTGGTGAAACGCAGGGTGAGATAATAGCAGTTATTCATTACCCTCCGCTTTTGCAGCCTGTCAGGAATTCCGGATTCTGTACACTTTTGGAGAAATATCATGTGAAAACATGCGTTTATGGACATTTGCATGGCCGTGGACACTATAAAGCCTTCGAAGGCGAGAAAAACGGAGTGACTTATCATCTTGTCGCGGGGGATTATATTTCCTTTAAACCATTGCGGCTCTAAGCTGAATTGGCATTTTACATGGTTGCGCGATTTTCGCGCCTGCGCTATAATAAGAAACGCATATCAAAAAATGATTCGGATTCATTTTTCGTGATCAGAGAGGAGCCGCAATTCTATGGCAGAGAGCATGACCGGATACGGTCGGGCAGATTGTGTTTTTGATTCACGCAGGTATCTGATTGAGATTAAGTCCGTTAATAACCGTTTTTGCGATGTTCAGGTCCGGATGCCCCGGGCACTTCTTTCTTTGGAACCTCAAATTCGCGAACTAGTTACTTCCTGCCTGCTTCGTGGTAAAATTGATGTCTTCATAACAATAGAGGATCAGGGAGCCGGCAACACGCATGTTTCGTCGAATCTTGCCCTGGCAGGAGCATACTCGCAGGCTCTTTCAGATATTGCCGCTGCGACAGGCCGACTCGATACGGCAGGTGCTGATTTTATTGCAAGGCTGCCGGATGTAATGCTTACCCAGCCTGTTGAATGGACGCCGGATGTTGTCCGGGCCAGCCTGATGTCATCTCTGGAACTTGCGCTGACGGATATTTCCGAAATGCGCCAGATCGAGGGGGCGAAGCTCCTTAAGGATATCCTTAAGAAGACAGCCGGGTTAGAGTCGATGCGGGAGCTGCTGCTGATACGTGCACCTCTTGTACCGGTGGAATACCGTGCGCGTCTTCAGGCCAGAATGGATGAGCTTCTGGCTGATGCCTCCGGAATTGTTTTTGACGAGGGCAGAAAGGAAGCGGAAGTTGCCATTTTTGCCGACAAGTGTGCCATCGATGAAGAACTTGTCAGACTTGAAAGTCATTTTGTTCAGCTTAAGAATACGCTTGCCTCCGAAGGAAGCATTGGAAAGAAGCTGGACTTTATTCTGCAGGAAGTCAATCGGGAAATTAATACGATCGGCTCCAAGGCCAATGACATAACGACGACAAATCTGGTTTTGGATATGAAGACGGATCTTGAGAAGATTCGTGAACAGATTCAGAATCTGGCATAATATACTCGAGGGGGGTGAGAGAAACCTGTGAGCTTTATACGAATTGGATTCGGCAACCTGGTTTCTTCTGAACGCCTGATTACAGTCGTGGGACCTGACTCGGCGCCGGTCAGAAGACTCGTTCAGGATGCCCGCGACAGAGGTGCACTTATT
>Ga0209540_10001711_pt1 | contig 16181 bp, 12 predicted proteins | sample BarGraIncu01121A_FD_184501 | JGI IMG/M metagenome (GOLD analysis project Ga0209540, IMG submission 184501) | Arctic peat soil microbial communities from Barrow, Alaska - Barrow Graham LP Incubations 011-21A (SPAdes) (version 2) | ecosystem: Environmental > Terrestrial > Soil > Wetlands > Peat... | reverse complement strand
TGTTTTGATCATAATCGAAAAAAATGAAATAACACCATATGTGATGGGAGTGTTCCCCACCATAAAGGCTACATTTTGATTGAAATAAATATTCGAAATGCCTGCAAAAAAAGAAAAGGGCAAAGCAACGAGTAGTCGTTTTAATAAAGGTTTATATGGGATTTCCGCCAGTGCCATAAGAATTACCGGATAAAATAAAAAAACAACCAGACCCGTGACATTATAGGGGTCAAAAGAAACCACCAGAATGATATACAGGAACGTTGTCACTAATTTAACCATGGGATGGAATCTGTGGATAATCGTTTTGGCTTCCGCCATTTCTTCCAGGGAGTGAATTGTATTCATAGAATCCGTTAATGCTGACATTTAATTTTCCTTTCAAGCTTATAATAAAGAATAATCTCTGTGTTTAACAGAGATTATTCTAATAATTATTTATTTTAATTTTTAAGCTGATTTTTCTTTTTTACGTTTAACAGCGTAAATGATGTAACCGGTTCCGCCTGCCAATAATAATGTAAGTCCAGCTCCCAGAAGGCCTGCTACACTTTTACCTGCGGCTGAACCTTGTCCATCGGTTGATTTAAAACCATAGCCTGGCAAAACGGCCGTTGTTTTCTGAACATCTGCAGCATTCTCATGAACTCCACCTGTTGCAATAATTTGTGTCGTTCCTGCCACCCCGTTCATAGCCCATTGCAATCCATCAGGATTGGAGGATGCCAATAATGAGAAACCACCACCAAGGAGAGCAGCAAATATTAACAACGTGACTGATACTTTTTTTAGAGAAAGCCCTGAGGATATTTTTTTATTAATTAATGACGATTCTAAGATTTCCGGACGCATTTTGTAAACAAATACTAAAATACCTGTGGTTACAATTCCTTCAATAATGCCAATGGCCAAATGTATGGGCATCATTAATCCAAGGAAGGTTGTAAAAGGCAACTCTGTAATTCCAGAAGTAAGCGTTTCTATTACTACAGAAAAAGCTCCTCCTAATACAGCGATTGTTACCGAAAGGATGGATGCGACGGCAATGCGCCTTGGGGTAAAGCCTTTTTTGACAATGGGTTTGAATATTAAAGGATATACCAGTAAACATGCGTAAAAACCCATATTCCAAATATTAGCCCCTAAAGCCAACAATCCACCATCTGCGAAAAACAGGGCCTGGATGAGAAGTACCGTCGAAATCACAAGAAATGCAGGAAACGGTCCCAACAAAGCTGCCAGTAAAATACCACCGCCGATATGTCCTGAAGATCCTGTACCTGGAATAGTGAAGTTAATCATCTGACCCGCAAAAATAACCGCACCCATAACTCCCATTAATGGAATCTTCTTTTCGTCCAAATCATTTTTACACTTATACGCTGAATAAGCGATCGCTCCAGCACTTGCTGCAAGCATGATTCCACCAACAGCTGGTGAAAGTAACGCATCTACCATATGCATAATAAAATCCTCCTCATATAATATAATTATATACAGGCTCAAAAAAAGGCCACGAAGTACGTCTTTTACTTCTGTAAAAGCAATACCTTCATGGCATCATTAGTTAATTTATGATAATTCAATTTTTATTTCGCAATTCGTTTGTACATTATTATTATAAACCCGAGTGATTGTACTGTCAAGAAAAAAATAAATCTTACGATATTCTTAATGCACATTGATTTTTTATTGAAATTATTTGACAAATAACGTTTATTGCTGTATTATTAGAAGTAGATTAAAGTGTATTGATTGATTTCACATATTTTTGTAAGTCATTTGCGTTTTAAATGGTTTACAAAAATATGTGTTTTTTTTATTTTTGCATCAAGATTAATTTTAGAAACAGGAGGTACCAATAATGAATACTGGTACAGTAAAATGGTTTAACGAGGAAAAAGGTTTTGGTTTTATTTCGATTGATGGTGGTGAAGATGTATTTGTACATTTCTCAGCAATTATCGCTGAAGGTCGTAAAAACCTTGTAGAAGGACAACGTGTTACTTTTGACACAGAAAAAACTGATCGTGGCTTACAAGCTACTAACGTTATGGTTGCATAGTCACTTAAGAACTTAAATGAAAAAACCCGGATTTTATATCCGGGTTTTTTTTCGCACTTTTTTGATATGACAACCTAGGTGACATGTGATCCTGGGTCAAGAACAATTGAAAAATGGGTTCTTCAAAATCATACACTCTATTTTTTCTTAAAGTTCGGTGCATACTCAACGGCTAAACGAATGGCTTCAATCAGACTTACAGGACTGGCGATGCCCTTTCCTGCAATATCTAAGGCAGTACCATGATCCACTGAGGTTCTTAAAATAGGCATACCAATGGTGATGGAAACGGTCTTTTCGAAATCAACCATTTTTGTGGCAATATGTCCCTGATCATGATATAAAGATAAAACACCATCATAAGCACCTTTTAGGGCAAAATGAAAAACACTATCCGCCCCAATGGGTCCATCAATATTAATTCCTTTTGCTCTAGCTTCTTCAATCGCCGGTATCACACCATCAACTTCTTCCATGCCAAACATCCCATGTTCGCCACTGTGGGGATTTAGCCCTGCCATTGCAATATGGGGATTCACTACACCTAGAATTTCTAAGGCATCAACACACTGATCAATAAATACAGCTAGATTATCTTTTGTTACGAAATCACAGGCCTTTCGCAACGATAAATGACGGCTTAAAAAGAAGACTCTCAGATTGTGTACTTGAAACATAGTCAAAGGATTCTTCGTTTTTGTTAAAGCACCAATCATTTCTGTATGTCCAATAAAAGGTACTTTTCCCGCTTTTAAGGATTCCTTGTTAATGGCTGTTGTTGTTAAAACATCGGCTTTACCGTCCAGGCATAATTCTGTGGCTTTTTTGATGTATTCATAGGACGCCCGACCTGTCATCCCTTGGACTTCACCCATTTTTAATTGATCCATGAAAATATTCTGAAGATCAATTAAATTTAAAATACCAGGTTCATATTTTCCTTCCACAGGTTCATCGACAACATTAATAATCAAATCGAGTTTACAAAAATCAATGGCCCTTTGCAATACTCTTTTGTCTCCGATAATTATACAATTGGCTTTTTCCTGTACCATCGTATCTGCTAAGGCTTTTACCGTAATTTCCGGACCAATGCCGGCTGCATCCCCCATGGAAATTGCTATCATAGGCTTCATTAATCCATCTCCTCGTTAAAATTGTTTTTCACTTGAATAAGGTTTCAACCAAAGTTTCTCTGTATTATAGATTAATATATCATATATTTAAATTAATGAAAGCAATTTAAACCCGGGGATGTTAAGCAATATCCCCGGTGAGGAATATTAAATACTGACTTGGAGATGTCCTGGGTATTCAAAGAGATTCCGTCGGTTAGGAGTATTTAGAAATAAAAAATCCTTCTCCAGTGGAGAAGGATAACAGAATCATATTTAATTTTAAATATAATGCTCTTATAATCCTCTAAATCGGAGGTTTTAAGAATTCACTACATACAGGTCTTCTGGCTCAACAATCAACTTTCCGTCTCCCCTTCCCATTAATTTCTTAACAGTGGTACTGAGACAGTCATCATGCATTACAGCTGCGATTACAGCAAAGGATTTACACCTTTTTCCCTTGAATATAGGACAAGTTCACTATTTAATTGAGTTCATTGTACCCCAGCAAAGTCTTGTTGTCAAATCATTATTCTATCTTCTGCCATTTCTATTCTGTCTTCTGCCATTTCTATTCTGTCTTCTGCCATTTTGATTCTTAAGCCTGATTTTCGCATATTTAATCCTATTTTTCCGCATAAAGTCAACATACATAATCCGTAAGATTGCCATGATAACAATAAGAACCATAATGGTGACATACCAATATAAAATCGGATAATCCAGTAAACCTCGAACTGTCATTTTATTCATGGCATAAACCGGTGCGGACTCCAGTACAACATCCCCATTGGTGACTTGTACCACCCCCAGGGTATCGCCTTCTTTAACGTCAGTTTGCAGCTGGATTCCTGCTTCAGTTTCTTTCACAACGTTCTCATCCCATTTGATTTTAGAAGTATACGACTTGTTGTTGTCTTTAGGCGCCAGACTTACCATGGCAATTTTAGTTTTTGTTCTAAGAGTGGCTCCATCAAAGACGTGGTAGTTTTCAATTTCCACATTACTATAGAAATCTTCTTTCCCGGTCCATTTAATGAAATCATAATCTTTTATCAGAGTAGTCAGGGTATCACTGGCTTCCTTGAAAACCCCGAATTCATCTGCATTCATAATGATGCCAATGACATTCTTTCCTTCCCCTTCCCCTTCAAAAACAAGACATCGTCCTGCCTGCTCGGTAAATCCGGTTTTACCACTGGTAGCATAACCGTTAAAACCCGGGTTAACACCGGCAAGACCATTGGCTTGACGAAAATCCTCTGGCAGCTCATCATAGCTTGGGTAAAGCATGAGGTTACTGTTTTTCCATTCATGCTTGACTTTATCGGTTTGGAGGTCATGGGTCTTGGACCGGGTGATCTCGCGGATAACATCATTGCTGAAAGCAGCCTTTGCCAATTTCAACATATCTGCCGGGGTACTATAATGATCTGAATTATCAAGACCATGGGGGTTGACAAAATGGGTGGACTTCATCCCTAAAGATTTTGCCTTTTCGTTCATGGCATCCACAAATTTTTGTGTTGCCACGGTGGGATCAAGGGTTTTATTCCCGGCAATATTGCGTCCGATATTAACAGCGATGGTATTGGCCGCATCATTTCCCGATGGCAATAATAAACCATAGAGAAGTTCCTTTAAACTGATTACCTCATAAACCTGGAGCCCGGCAACACTGCTGTCACTTGCAATATTTGAAATTTCTTCACCGACTGTAAAGGTATCCGTTAGTTTTCCATTTTCTATTGCAACAAGGGCAGTCATGAGTTTTGTTGTACTGGCCGGGTAAAATTTTTGATCCTGGTTTTGTTGATACAGGTTATCGCCGCTATTTACTTCTGAAATTATAACGCCTTCACCTTCGGGAAAGGCAGGAAGCCCAGCCCCGAGTACCCCAGTTGTAAAAAAAACAAGGCTAAGTACAATCAATAGTCCTATTTTTCTGCCCATAATTTCCTCCAAAACTTTCTATTTTATATAACGGGTTGTTTTAAACAGTTTTTTATTATCATTAATCGCTTCTTCACTGCCAAGAACGCAGAAGATATTTTTTTCCAGAACTCCGGCAACCGCATCTGCTAAGGATTTCAGCTGTTCAACAGTTGTTCCTAAAATCTCATCGCGTTCTTTCTGTATATCCGCATCAGTTAAACCGCTGAAGTAAAGGGTATCAGCAATCCCACCTTTAAGAGCCGTACTCAGTGGTACATCCTTGCAACTGATGGTTCCGATAATGTATTTTTCAAGCTCTCTTTGGGAGAGTTCCAGCTTTTTAATATAGTCAACTGCCCCGGCAAATGCTTCAAGGGTTTTTTTAAGCTTTGGATCCCGATAAGATCCAAAATAAAGTTCGCCGGTGCGACCAATACTGAAAAATGCACCATAGGCGCCGCCTTGTACCCGTACCTTATTCCAGAGATAATCCATGGAAAGAATGGATTTTAAAACCAGCATGCTGCCTGAATATTCATAACCCAGTTCTCTTATATTATAGCCCTGGGATACATATTGAATTTTGGCTGCGGTTAAGAAACCCTCATTCAGGATTTCAGTGTCAAAATGATAGGTGAGTTTAGCCGCTTTTCTCGGTTGCAAACCATCCACATAATCTTTAATAACTTCTAATGTTTTGTTTTTTATTTCCTCAGATCCGGTAATGGCTATAATGGGTTTATTTGTTAAGAAAACCATTTTTGTAATTTTAATAAGCTTTGCACTTAAGATTTCGAAGCGCTGTTCAAAATTAGCATCAAGATCAGCAATAAAACGATAAAACTCAATGCCTCCGAATTCTTCAAAAAGACGGGCTGATTGAGAATAGTAGGATTGAAGTCTCTGAACACCGACTACATGCCCACCGGTTAAAAATTGAGCTTCTTTGCCTGTTTTAATTTCTCTGATCATATCATGGATCAGGTTCTTTTCATTATATCGAGTTTGTGTAAGTACCTCTACTATGAGCTTAGCCAGGGTTGGAATTTTATCCTTGACTGCTTTTCCTTTGACATAACAATGGGATTGAAATTCCCCAAAATGATTAACATCGTCAAAAGATTCAATACCAAAGGAGAGGCCACCGGTATTAATTTCAATTTCCTGGCTCAGGCGATGAAAGTCCGTTTGGTTTGTGCTCAGACTTCCCAGGAGTTTACACATCAAAGACAGGTATTTTAAATCCTCCTGGGGTAACTCGTTATAATCAAAATATAATTTAAGATAAGAAATATCCCCTGTAAATCCTTCATGAAAAAGCAGGGTAGTATCAAGCGCTTCTTCAACTTTCAAAGGATAGGTTCTTGCTTCTTTCTTTATTTCATCCAGAGAAAGTTTTGGAATTTTTTCCAAATCCTCTGGTGCATCCTCAGCGTTCTGTCTTTCGATGAGTGCATGATTTTCTGCAACCAGATCCTTTAATTCTTCTGTACTTAATGAAGCCTTGTATGCTGCTAATTTTTCCGCTAAGGCCTTTTCTGTTTGCTCCTGTAATTCAGAATCAGCAACAATGGTCACCAGTGACTGATGTTTATTATCCAATAAAAGTCGTTGAATAAGAGCTTCAAAATAGCCGTCTTTAAAGTTTTCCTTCATCTTTTTAAAGACGGCCCGGTATTTAAGATAATCCATGGGCTCCCCACCGTAAAGCCAATTGTCCATAAGATCAATATTATAGATTAAACCTCGGGGATGGGCTCCGTATTCCCCTTCAATGTGTGAAAACTCATGAATGTTAATGCCGGCTTCCACACTCAGTGGATCCAGGCCATTCTTAACAAGATTTTTCAGCACATCTTCAACGGTTTTAACAAAGAGTTCACTATGAATGGCCTCAGTATTTTTTAGAGTAATCGAGAAATACGGTTGTCTCAGAGAACTGCTGTAATGATAACTTACATCCTCGGCAATTTTAAGATCAAGCAAAGCTTCCTTTAAAGGTGAAGCGTTGTTGCCTAATAAAATATGGGATAAAATATCGAAAGCCAGTGCATCCTCATAGGGTAAGGTTTTTCCCAGAACAACGCTAAGTGCTGTATAAGCCTTATTCTTAAGATTTTCTTCCTTTGAAACCCCATAGGAGGCCACTAATTTTTTGCGCTCTTTAAACGGCTTCTGCAGCTCAATGTCACTGTCTACAATCTGTTTTTCAAAAACAGCCAGATATTCATCATTAATGTATTTCAGATGCTCTGCGACGTCGCCATCGCCATATAAATAGATGTAGCTGTTGGATGGGTGGTAGTATTTTTTATGAAAGGCTTTAAACGCCTCATTGGTCAATTCAGGAATGACCTCCGGATCTCCTCCGGATTCAAACCGATAACAGGCCTCCGGATAGAGGGATTCAAATATTTTGTTTTGAAGGACTTCTTCCGGATCTGAAAAAGCACCCTTCATTTCATTATAAACCACGCCATTATAAATGATGGGATCATCCAGATTTTCAATATGATAATGCCATCCCTCCTGCTTAAAGGTATAAGGGTTCTGATAAATATTAGGATAGAATACCGCATCCAGATACACATCCATGAGATTCATAAAATCCTGGGCGTTGGTACTGGCTATGGGATACATGGTTTTATCCGGAAAGGTCATGGCGTTTAAAAACGTGTTAAGGGATCCTTTGGCAAGCTCAACAAAGGGTTCTTTAACCGGGTATTTTTTTGAACCGCACAAAACTGAATGTTCCAGAATATGCGGTACTCCGGTACTATTGGTCGAAGGGGTTCTAAAACTAATGGAAAAAACCTTATTATCATCATCAGCCGTAATATATAAACATTGGGCTCCCGTTTTTTCATGGATGAACGTTCGGGCAAGACCATCTATTTCGTCCACAAATTCTTCTTTTATCAGAATAAATCCGTGAACATTTTCTTCTAATTTAAACCTATTTTCTTCCTGCTTCATCATTTCTTTTTTCAAATATTTCTCCTTTATATTTTGTTTTTTTAGGTAATTTTGAAATTCATAAACGCAACCGTAAATTGCTTTGATGTCAGTTTTCATAAACAATTTTGTAACGTATAGGCGAACAGTTCGAAGAACTGTACGCCGTATAGTGGAAAAATTGTTTCATGTAAACTGACAGCGAAGCTCACGGTACTTTCGCAATTGCCTAATTTTGTTTATTTTATAATGCCGATTTTTTTAAGATATTCTTTCATTTTGCGTTCATAACCCAGATCTGTTGGTTCATAAAAATGACTTCCCAACAAATCATCAGGAAGGTATTGCTGGGGTATATGGTGTCCCGGATAATTATGGGGGTATTCATAGGTTAATCCTCGTCCCAGTTTTTCACTTCCTGAATAATGAGTATCCTGTAAGTGGGCCGGCACAGCGCTGTTAGAACTGTGTTGTACAGCTTTAATGGCAGCATCCACTGCTAAATATGAGGCATTGCTTTTTGGTGCGCAAGCCAAAAAAACTACGGCCTGGGCCAAATTAATGCGGGCTTCAGGCATGCCGATAAACTGAACGGCTTCAGCCGCTGCCATAGCCACGGTAAGAGCTAAGGGTTCGGCATTCCCAATATCTTCAGATGCGGATATCACTATCCTGCGTGCAATAAATTTAGGATCTTCCCCGGCGCAAATCATTTTTGCCATCCAGTAAAGAGCGGCATCCGGGTCCGAACCTCGAATGCTTTTGATGAATGCCGAAATGGTATCATAGTGGTTGTCCCCATTTTTATCGTATTGCACTGCCCGCTGCTGAATACATTCCTGGGCGGTTTCCAAATCAATGCGAATGATGCCTTCTTTATCCTTGTCGACTGTGAGAATCCCCAGTTCCAAGGCGTTTAACGCCCGCCGAACATCCCCATTGGCAACTTCGGATAAATGGGTCAGAGCGTCTTCATCACATTTTATTTTCATCACGCCATAGCCACGTTCCCGATCGTTAATGGCCTTAAGAACAACCTCACGTATATCCTCTGAGCTCAAGTGCACAAACTCAAAAACTGTGGAACGTGATAATAAGGGCGAGTTTATTTCAAAGTACGGGTTTTCGGTGGTGGCACCAATGAGGGTCACCAACCCCTTTTCAACACTGGGTAGCAGCGCATCCTGCTGGGCTTTATTAAACCGATGGATTTCATCAATGAACAATATGGATTTTTTATTGTAAACCCCTAAATTATCTTTCGCCTTTTCCAGAACCTCAATGATTTCTTTTTTACCTGAGGTCACCGCATTCAGCTCATAGAAAGCAGCATTGGTGCGGTTGGCAATGATTTTGGCCAAAGAGGTTTTGCCTGTTCCCGGCGGTCCATAAAAAACCACCGATGAAAGCTTATCGGCTTCAATTAAACGATATAATAATTTTCCTTTGGCAATAATATGTCCCTGGCCCACAAACTCTTCAAGGGTTCTGGGGCGCATGCGCATAGCCAGGGGTGCATTATCAGATATCTGTCCTTCATAATTCATGGTAAAAAAGTTTTCCTGCATAGTGTCCCTTCGCTACTGTTTTTCAACTTCCATAATTTCAGCTTCACTTAAATCAAAATAGCTATAAAACCAGTCATCGATTTCAGTCAGAACCACAGATAAACCGGTAGCATTTCCATTATTCATTAATCGCACTATTCTATCATAAAATTCTTTAAAAAGCTTAGTGTTTTTTTCTTTCACATCTGGGATTCCCAGCTTGACAAGGGTGTTGGGATAGTATTCATAAAGCTTGTCTCCCAGTTTTTTTCCAAAGGATTTAAAATAATAATTATACAATTGACTGTTTAACAGAATCACTAAAAATTCCTCGGTGACCTGGTGGTACAACCGTGGTTTAAGAATCAGTCCATAGATATCCGCGCTGAAATAACATTTCTGATCATCAATGGCAAAGCGGTTTTTTGTGGCCTTGTAGGGAAAAATGATCTTTCGCCCATTGAAATGCTCGGGATCCCGGCCCCACTGTATGGCCGTCCAGGGCAGCTTTCCGTTTTTGCATTCCCGGCGCTGAGCCAGCTTTTCTCGGTGTTTCTCCAGATGCTTCATGACCCGGGGATAGGTTTCAACAGCATCAATGCCGTTGGTATAGAGTATTTTTTTCTGAGGTTCTGCAATGGTAAAAACCCCGACATCTTTGTTTTTTATCCAGGGTTTTAAATGATTTTCTTCAAAATCTTTAAGTGCTTCCTCCGTATTATCAAAAATAAAGGCTTTATCATTGCCGGTAATAATTCCCTGAAAGCTTTGCACCACATTGTCCAAGGTAAACGTGGTTTTTGCTTCGATTTTAGTAATGATTGCAAGGGTCATCGGCGAATAAAGCCGCCATAAATCATCACTGAGGGATTCCTGGCTTACCGCATAGGCATTCCAGGGTGTTAATTCATGGTTATCTGTTTCATTCAGTAAATCGATTAATTGCGAATAGTCAGCCAATTTATGGTTCCTGATATGAAAGCGTTTGACCTGTACGGTATGATCCGCCGCTATTTTTTCTTTTTTGCGCAATTTAATAATCGCCGGATCCACTCCCACCCCGGGAATGATCCGTAAGCCATTGAAGTCAATAATCTCTTCAACCTCAAAATGCGACTTTAAAAAATGCCTCAGGGGCCTGGCATAAAAGGCCTCTAAAAAATAACGGGAGGTAATATGCAGCAGCCGGCCATTGGGTTTGAGCAGCTCCCAGCCCCGATTAATAAAGCAATAGGAAAGATCCCCTTTATCCTGATAAACATCGGGATATCGTTCTTTAAGGCTTTTCATATAGGCGCCGTCAATTTCCTTATGCCCGACATAGGGGGGGTTTCCGATAATGGCATCCATGGATCCTTCATTAACCAGATCCTCACTTAAGATATCTCCGCACTTAATACCCAGCGGTCTGACATAGTCTTCTCCTTTAAGTACCAACACCAAACGGGTTACCAGACAGGCCAAAGGATCCTTATCAATGCCAAAAAGGCTTTTTTCCAAAAGCGACCGGTGCAGGGCTCTTTTTTCCGTCAAGCTCTTATCGTCTCCATATAGTTCGAATAATTGATCGTAGGCTGCGCTTAATAGGGATCCACTCCCGCAAGCCGGGTCTAAAACCCGAATTAAACCGTCTTCAACTGCCACTTCATCTTTGCTCAAAAGATTTCCCGCCATAAAATTCGCCAGGTTTTCCGGGGTGTAAAAAATCCCCTGGTTTTTTTTGTGACTCAGATGAACACACTCTTCATAAAGCGCTCCGATCATTACCGGGTTCTCCCCGTTAAAAGATGTGCCGGTGGTGACAAAATCACTTACCCATTCCCAGACAGCATCCCCCAGCGGCAGCGGATCTTCAGACTGTTCTTCCCAGGGATTTCCTTCAACCCTGCTCCCCTGCCACAGCCCCAGAAAATAATCCAGAGTAAAATTATTTCTTAGTTTTTTTTCGTTAGGCACAAAATCAATCCGATGATTGTCCCCTAAATATTTCAAAAAAATACACTTTACAAGAAAGTGCAAAGTACCATTGGTCTCGGTCAGATAATTATATTGCTTTAAAAAGCTGGAAATTTTTTCGGATATACCCGGGAGTTTCATAAAAACCTCTCTTATTTATGGATGTCACCATCCCTGTTTTTTTAATTATAACATTAGTTTCAGGAAAAAGATAAGGAATTGGGGGATTTACGGTCAGGGAACAAAAAAACGCGCAGCGAAAAAAAGCGCTGTGCGACTATACGGAAGTGGTTTTTCCTGAAAATGCAAAAGCCAGAAAAATCAGGAAATAGGGATAGGTATCATACATGGTATTAATCTGACGGTCAAGCTGCCTTGTACCCAATTCGGAACGCAGTGCGTGTTGAATTGGAAAGGTACAATAAAACTGCCGCATGCCTCTCAAATTGGAAACTGTGAAGCCTCTGCCAAATTCTTTGGTTAATTTCATTGACATAAGTTAAATAATACAGAAGGGTACCGCGTGTTGGGTTTTTAACACGGCAGAACTGTCCCTACTTCTTTCTTATCACTCCAAAGCTAATGCCAGTCAATCTTTGAAGCTGTCTGATAGATAAACCTTTATCCTTGCATATTTCTATAATCTCATCGCGCTTTTCTTTTTCAAAATTTTGAACTTCTGTTGGGCTTTTAATACCGCCAATCTTTTTTATAAAATCAATGGCCTCCGGATCTTTCCATCTCATATTCTGATCGTATTCTAAACATTGATTATTATTTTTTTCCAGATTGAATTCCTTAAACAATTTTGTGGCTGTCTCAGGATCTTCAGAAAATAAACTGAGTCCAAACGCTGTACTGCAAACAGTGGGGTTGGCTGCGTATTCTGTATAACTGCTCCATGGGTAGTCAGACAGATGCTTTACGATTCCTGCTTTTAATGGATTTTGATGAATATATCGAAGCACGGTTAAAAAATATCCATCATTTTCAACGGCTTCACTTTTATAGCGATCCTGAAATAAATGTCCGCGCCGATTGTATTTCCAATTATACCAATAGACATAACGCGCCCCAATCCGTCTGAATACGATGCCTAAATCTTCTTCCCCTTCTTTGATCAATAAATGGATATGGTTGCTCATAAAACAGTACCCATATATTTCATAGCCACTTGTTTCTTTATATTCCTGCAGCGTTTGTAAGAGTTTTTGATAATCTTCATCCTCTTCAAAGATGATCTGTCGATTAATCCCTCTTAACACAACATGATAAATTCCGGTGCTGCTTTTTTCCCGTGCTCTTCTTGGCATTTTACACCTCCGTATGCATTTATTTTACCATATGGCAGGATGCAAATCAACACAAAAGAACCGTCCCCTTGTGTTACTGATTTTAATTTAATTTGCAGATATTTCACGATGCGGCAAAAGTGCGGCCTGATTATTTTTCAAAAAATAAAAAAGCCGTGAAAACTCTTCTAAGAATTTTCACAGCTCAACTTTTTAATAGTGGTGCGAGAAACGGGGGTCGAACCCGTACGCCTTTTGGGCACACGCCTCTGAAACGTGCTTGTCTGCCAGTTCCAACACTCTCGCACACCACTCATTTCTGAGTACCACTATAGAGTACAGTTTTTTTCATAACTTGTCAAGGTCTTCCTGACTTTTTCAGCCCTTTTTAGAAAAATTTCCAGTAAATGAAAAGGCTGATGCCACCCTGGAGCATCAGTATAAAAGGAAGTCCGATAAAAAAAATCGGATGCTTGGTTTTATGATGAAAGGTTTGCATGCCGCAAATTCCTCCCAGACTCCCGCCAATGGCACTAAAGCCCAGGAGGGTTTTTTCGGGAATACGCCATGCCTGTTTTTTAGACTTCTGTTTGTCCATCCAGAACAAACAGAAGGTAATAAAGTTAATCACGATAAGATATATTATCAAATAAATCATATTATCCCATTAAACCTGGGTAAAGCGGATATTTTTCAGTTAAGTAGGCTACTTTTGTAAGAGCCAATACAGGGTCTTTCTTAATGAGCGCCGCTTCTATGGCGTCTGCAACAATTTCCATATCTTCCTCGACCATACCACGGGTGGTAATGGCCGGGGTTCCCACACGAATACCGCTGGTCACAAAAGGACTTTGTTTATCATAGGGAATGGCATTTTTATTGGCAGTGATGTTGACCTTGCCTAATGTATCGTCGGCTTCTTTCCCTGTTAATCCAACTTTGCTGACATCCAACAGCATCAGATGGTTATCGGTTCCTCCGGAAACAATCCGAAATCCCCGTTTTTCCAGGGCCGCACATAATACTTTGGCATTTTTAACCACCTGTTCCTGGTAAGCTTTAAATTCAGGTGTTGCCGCCTCTTTAAATGCGATTGCTTTGGCTGCGATCATATGCTCTAAAGGGCCGCCCTGGGTGCCTGGAAAAACACCTTTGTCGATGAGTTTTCCGTATTTCTCTTTGCAGAGAATGACACCGCCTCGCGGACCTCGCAGGGTTTTATGGGTGGTGGTTGTCACAAAGTCGGCATAGGGTACCGGGCTTTGGTGCTGACCGGCGGCGACAAGCCCTGCAATATGAGCCATATCAACCATGAAATAACACCCGGCAGCCTTGGTCATTTTTGAAATGCGTTCAAAATCAATGGTTCTTGGGTAAGAACTTGCGCCTGCAACCACCAATTTGGGATGATGCTCGGCAATGAGTTTTTCAATTTCGTCATAATTAATGGTTTCGGTTACCTGGTCAACCCCATAGGAAACAAAGTTATAAAATTTCCCTGAAAGATTGGCTGGGCTTCCGTGGGTTAAATGACCACCCTGATCCAGACGCATTCCTAAAACAGTATCCCCGGGCTCTAATATTCCCATATAAACAGCCGAATTGGCCTGAGCTCCGGAATGGGGCTGGACATTGGCATATTCTGCACCAAAAAGAGCCTTGGCCCGATCAATGGCTACTTGTTCAATTACGTCCACATGGACACACCCCCCATAAAAACGGTGCCCAGGGGTACCCTCTGCATATTTATTCGTTAAATGGCTTCCCATGGCGCTAAGGATTGCTTCGGAAACAAAGTTTTCAGATGCTATGAGCTCTAAATGATCTTGTTGTCGATGCAGTTCCTTTTCCATGAGTTCATAAATCTCCGGATCTGCTTGTTTCACTTCTTCAAAAAACATATAATTCCTCCATCAAACTCTTTCTTAATTGTCGTTTCCCTGATTTGAAAGCCTCTCCAGGGATGCGGCAATACTTTTTAAATAGATTGTTAATTCTTCGGCTTTCTTCTTAAAATAAAACACGAACATGATTCCTGCCATTAAAAAAAGAATCAATAAAATTGGGATGAAGCTCCAGGCTACACCGTTCATATTATTTATAAATTCATTCATATTGTCCTCCTACAAGAGACACTTGTACGACATTACCATTTATTATTGTAACACTTTATTTAAACTTTGCAAGATAAAAGCATATTTTTATATTATTTTAGTTTTTCTGAAACTTTACACTTCATTTGAATTCACCTGGACAAAATTCGCCAGGTCATCGATCACTTCCTGACTTACTTTTCCGGAAATCTTATACTCTTCAGGAGATTTTGATCCATTTCCCATGATAAAAAGATGATTTAAACCGGGATAGGCTTTCAGCGTGACATTGCGTTTATCTGATAAGGCAATTTTCCATTGATCAAACTCAGTCATATTCACTTCATAATCCGCTTCTCCCTGGAGAATAAGCACTGGTTTTTCAATGCCTTTCAGGGATTCAGCTGGCAGGTAATCCTTAAGAAAAAGCCAATAATCTCTGGATATCCCCATCAATTGGGAGGAGCTTTCTTGTGATTCAGGGGTTAATTGCTTGATCCTGTTCCAAGCGACCTTGGCTTGTGACATAAATTCAGCTTCTTCATTGGTAATGGTATTATCCAGACTTGTCAGATATTCATATTGTCGGACCATCAGGTCCTCTAAAGGGGATGGCGAAGCTCCCATAATGATATATCCGGCGGCATCAGGCGTCAATTCAGCTATTTTAGGCATCAGGTATCCGCCGAAGCCATGTCCCAGGATAAAAATGTCGTTACTGTTGATTTTCTCGATTCCCTTTGCATCATCCACAGCATGGATCACATCATCAATGGTCTCTTCCTTTGGGGTGATATTTTCTCCGATATGATCCGCATAGGTTTTGGTCCGTTTATCATAACGAATGGAAGCAATTCCCTGTTGCGCCAGGCCCCAGGCGATATCTCTAAAGGGTGCATTGGGACCAATGGTTTCATCCCGGTCCTGGGGGCCTGACCCCTGAACAAGAATCACACATGGGAAACTGCTTCCCTGGACCGGGGTGGTTAAAGTTCCCGACAAAAGAAAAGCATCCTCCCCAAAGGTGATGCTCTCTTCTTTTATATTATTCGGCATAACACGACTTGATGTGTCTTCCTTGTTTTGTCCCTGGTCTTTGTCAGCGATTGTGTTTGCATTGTCACATCCTGCAAGAAGCCCGACTCCTAAAACGAAACATAATCCCAGAAGTAAGCTTTTTTTTAAAAAACTCATTTTTTTAAAACACCTCTTTTATTTTA
>Ga0209540_10001710_pt1 | contig 16184 bp, 22 predicted proteins | sample BarGraIncu01121A_FD_184501 | JGI IMG/M metagenome (GOLD analysis project Ga0209540, IMG submission 184501) | Arctic peat soil microbial communities from Barrow, Alaska - Barrow Graham LP Incubations 011-21A (SPAdes) (version 2) | ecosystem: Environmental > Terrestrial > Soil > Wetlands > Peat... | reverse complement strand
AAGCGCCTCGGCCGCGAGCACGGCCACGAGCGCGGAGTCAATGCCGCCGGACAAACCGACAATCACCGATTTGAAACCGCATTTGTGAACGTAATCGCGAATGCCGAGCGACAACGCGGAAAAAATCTGCTGCTCGCGCGGCGGAAATGTCAACCCCCTCTCCCCGCCCGGCGGGGAGAGGGATGGGGCGAGGGGCGCTGAATTTTTTCCAAATCCGCCACAAAAATTTCTTCTTCAAAACCTTTTCCGAGCGCGATCACTTCGCCGCGCGAATTGAGCGCGACACTGTGGCCGTCGAAAATCAATTCGTCGTTCGCGCCGACGAGATTGACCTGTGCCAGCGGCACGCGCTCGTCGCGCGCGACACGTTGAAGCATGGCGAGCCGGGTCTTTTCCTTGCCGTCGTGCCACGGCGACGCGGAAATGTTAAGGATGATTTCCGCGCCCTGCCCGATGAGTTCCTTGATCGGGTCGCGGCGATAAAGCCGCTCCGGCCAGAAATCCTCGTCGTTCCAGATGTCCTCGCAAATCGTGATGCCGAGTTTGCTCCGAACGCCTGCGGAGTTGAACTCGAAAGGCACGGCGTTTTTGGCCGGTTCGAAATAGCGGTCCTCGTCAAAAACATCGTAGGTCGGCAGCAGTGATTTGTGCGTGTGCCAGATGATCTTGCCGTTGTGCAAAACCGCGGCGGAATTGCGGAGCGCGCGTCCGGGACGTTCGGAATTTTCGCCAACGTAACCCACGCACAGCGGAATGGGGCCGATGCTTTTGGCGGTTTCGGCGAGCGCGGCGAGATTGGCTTCAATGAAATCGGCGCGCAGGAGCAAATCGCGCGGCGGATAGCCACAGAGAAACAATTCCGGTGCGATGACGAATTCCGCGCCGAGCGCGCGGGCTTTTTCGCAACCGGCCAAAAGCTTTTGGCGGTTGGCGGCGAAGTCACCGACGGTCGAGTTGAGTTGGAGCAGGCCGATTTTCAACGCCTTGAGGGTAATCGCAACTGGCAATTCCGCAACGAATTTGCTTGTGGGAGCGGCGACCTCCGGGGTTTGTTTTATTGCCGCCGGACAGACGCCTGAAAGCCGGGTGAGGACCGGATCGAAACCAGCTGTTGAATGGCAGTCATGCGCTCGGTGGTCAATTTCTCGAACGTGAATTCCCGGGCCCGGGCCATGCCCCGGGCGCGCAGCTGCGCGGACAGGGTGCCGCCGATGGCGAGCTTCCGCAGCGCATCGGCCACGACATCGGCATCCTCGAAATCAACGATCAGGGCCTCGTCATTGGTGACTTCATGCATGATGGGAATGTCATTCACCACGCAGGACGACGTGATTTACCGGCGGGTGTTCGACAAGAACCACCGCTCCTGCGTCCCGGACTTCGGCTGCTACATCAAGGCCGAGATTAACGGCAAGATGAAATACTTTGCCGTGAGCCGGCAGATGGTGTTGTTCGCCGTGGAACGGCGCAAAGCCTGGCGCATGCTGCAGAGCAAGGCCGGCGTGGTGAACAAGGATTACCTCGCGCAAAAAGCCCTGCTGGCCAAACTGGACAAGGGCGAACTCCAGGTCGCCGACCTCCAAGCCAAAACCCGCGAACTGTTCGAAGCCGAACTGGCCAAGTTGAATTAATTGCAGTGTCGCGTGTCGCACGCGATGGTGCGCCGAGGACATCGTAAAGCGGGGCAGGCAGCCAGCCACGGGGCCGATGGTCTGTTCAAACGCCTCAAGTCCCCCACCCCGCGACAACAAAACCATCGCCGATTCGGATGTGGGGCAGACATTCCTGTCTACCGGTTCCGGGGACTTTCCAGTCCCCGGATTCCGCGTCAAACTGTCAGCTTTGGTCCGCGAAGTTGGAAAACTTCGCAACCGGCAGGCTCGAAAGGCCGCCCTACAAATTTGGGCAACACGCTTTCTATTTAATTTCGCACAAGTGGGTAACGAATCTGCGCCGGACAGGGGGCGCGGCGTTCACGCCGCTTCGACGTGCGAAACAAAAGCGGGCCACGCATTTCCAGCGTCTCATTACTGCGGAGGGTGAAGCGGGCTGAAGCCCGCGCCCCGCCACTCATTTTCGTGCGCCTAAATAACGGGTTTTCCTTTCGCCGCTACGCGGCTCGTAATCTGCAATACTCAAACCCACGGCTGACGCCGTGGGCTACTCTCTGTCGCTGCTCCGCAGCTATTCGCAGCCATCGCCGGTTCCAGGTATTTCCGACTTTCCAAAGCGCGGGACTTTTCTTTGCATCGTTTCTGGTATAGTGCCGCCATGCGAAAGTTGCCGCGCTCATTTTACGACCGGGACACGATTGCGGTCGCGAAAGAATTGCTGGGCAAATATCTGGTCCACGGGGAGCGCGTCGGCCGGATTGTGGAGGTGGAGGCGTATCTCGGCCCGCACGATCTCGCGGCGCATTCGGCCCGGGGGCTGACCGGGCGGACCAAGGTCATGTTCGGTCCGCCGGGCCACGCCTACGTCTATTTCATCTACGGGATGTATCACTGCATGAACGTGGTGACGGAGCGCGAAGGTCATGCATCCGCCGTGTTGTTGCGGGCCATTGAGCCGGTGCGCAATGTCGGGGGCCGGACCTGCGGTCCCGGCCTGCTCTGCCGCGCGCTGCACATTGACCGGCGCCTGAACGCGCGCGACCTGCTCAGTGACGATTTTTACATCGCCGCGCCGCCGAAAGCCGAACCCATGGTGATTGTGAAGCGCCCGCGCGTGGGTGTGGATTACGCGCGGCATTGGGCGAAGCGGCATTTGCGGTTTTACATCAAAGGCAATCCGTTTGTGTCGCGGCCATAGCGTGCCATGGTGAACCGCGCAGAAACCTTGACCCCTCTCAGAGCATCATTACCCTTGCGAAATGAATTCTTTCACGAGTCTTTCCAAAACCTGTGTCACCGCAATGGTTGCCGGCTTCGTCCTCGCGTGCGCCTTCGGTGTCCCGGCGCAAAGCATCCCGTTGCCGGTGATTCCCAATGCGACATTCAACGTCACCAACTTCGGCGCGGTCGGCAATGGCAAGACGATGAACACCGCCGCCATTCAGAAAACAATTGATACGGCTTCCGCCGCCGGAGGAGGCACGATGCTGGTTCCGGCCGGGAAATTTCTGACCGGGCCATTCACGCTCACCAGCAGCATCAATCTGCATCTCGCCAGGGACGCATTTATTTTAATCAGCGACGAACTGACGAATTACCCGGCCACCAGGGGGAGATATCAGGACAGCATCAGCGCCAGCGGCGCACATGACCTCGAAATCAGCGGAGAGGGAACGATTGACGGCCAGGGCAATGCCTGGTGGACGGCCTTTCGGGCGAACAAGTCCATGACGCACCGGCCGTATATGATCAAGCTGTCGAACTGCACCCGGGTGCGCGTCCACGGCGTCACCCTGAGCAACTCGCCCATGTTCCATCTGGTGCCCCAGAATTGCCTGGATGTGACGATCCAGGGCATCACCATCAAGTCGCCGGCGGATGCCCCCAACACCGACGGCATTGACCCTTCCGGATGGAACTACCTCATCGCCGATTGCACGATTGATGTCGGGGATGACAACATTGCCATCAAACCCACCGGCAGCCGCACTCCGGGGAACAAAAATTACACGGTCAAAAATTGCACGTTCGTGCACGGGCACGGATGTTCGGTCGGCTCAGGCACCGCCGGCGGGATTGAGGATTTGACGGTGAGTGATTGCACTTTCAACCAGACCGACTCCGGCATCCGCATCAAGACATTACGCGGGAATGGCGGTTTGCTGCAGAATTGCACGTATGAAAACCTCAAGATGACGGCGGTGAAGAACCCGATTTACATCATTGATTATTATCCGGAACGGAATGCGCCCAAGGACCCGTCAACCGAGACGCCCGAACCCATCACCGAGCGGACGCCCTTCAACCAGAACATCATCATCCGCAACGTGACCGCGACCAATTGTCCGACCGCCGGCACGATCCGGGGTTTGCCGGAAGCGCCCATTACCAACGTGACGCTTTCGAATGTGAACATTTCGGCCAAAACCGGAATGAAGATTTATTACGCCAGGAAAATCCGGTTTGCGGGGTCGAAGATTGCCGTTGAGAGCGGAAGACCGCTGATGACCTTCGATGCAGAGGTCACGGGACTGGAATAATTCGCAAAAAAAGGCGGGGCCTGGTTTTACCCAAGCCCCGCCGTGAAATCTCAAGCGCTATTAGTAGCGACCACGACCGCCGCCGCCGCCGCCGCCGTATTCACGACGACCGCCACCGCCGCCAGCCGGACGCTCTTCGCGCGGCTTGGCCACGTTGACCGTGAGGGCGCGACCGCCCAGTTGCGAGCCGTTGAGCGCCGCAATGGCCTTCTGCGCCTCCTCCGGCGAGTTCATGGTGATGAAACCAAAACCACGGGGACGGCCGGTGGTCCGGTCCATCATCAGGTTGGTTTCAACGACCGTGCCGTGCGCCGCGAAGGCGTCCTGCAAGTCGTTTTCAGTGGTGTCGAAGGAAAGATTCCCTACAAACAATTTATTACTCATGTGATGTTTAACTGTGAGACTAACCTTGCTCTTGTCAGACTGTTCCCGTTAATCGGATTTCAAATCATCACTGAACTGAAGTTCACCTGAAGATTTACCATGCCATGCAATCGTTAAGCTATCTAACAGACGCGGCAAGAATCGCACCTTTCCGGGAAAGGGCAAGGATTATTTGGATAAATCTTTTGGCCAACCATCGCGTCGCCCGCACCCGCACCGGTTCGCATCTCATTGCCCTTCCGCTCGCATTCGTGAGTCCGTGAATTGCGAGCGGCCTATATGTGTTCGTCGCCCTCCTGTGGCTCGTTCCCGACCGCCGCATCGAGCGCGTGCTGGTAAAGCGGGAAGAAACATAAGCCGATCTCGTCAAGTCGGATTTGCTTTCGCGCATTCACGCAACCCGACCACCGCCTTTGCCGGATGATTTTGCGTCCATCATTTACAATGACCGCCCCGGCAAGCACAATATGTGTCCCTTCGGAGAAACTAACATGCCGCAGGTGAGTCAACCCACGGAAGAAAATCAAAATTATGGGCGATCGATCCCCGAAATCCAACCAAAAGAAGTCCACACAGAAACAGTCCAAGGCCAGCAGCGCCGACCAGAAGAAAAAACAGGCCGTCGCCGCCAAACAGGCCGCCGGCAATAAAAAGTAACCGGCCGGTCATTGCTGTCTCTCCTGATGCGAAAACCAGGAGAGGCAGATTCCCTTCGCCATTCCGCTCGCGTTCGTGAGTCCGTGAATTGCGAGCGTTCTGTATGTGTTCGTCGCGCTCCTGTGGCTCGTTCCCGACCGCCGCATCGAGCGCGTGCTGGTGAAGCGGGAAGGAAAATAAGCCCGTCACCGAGTCGGATTTTCGTTCACCACAGTCGGCAATCAAACTCCGGCGCGAACTGCCCGCGCCAGTTCCTCAAGACGGGATTGCTCCGCGTGGTGCGGCGCGCGGAGAGATTGTGCGCCTCCCCGACGAAGGTTTACCCAAACCGCGCGGCGGCCGGGGCGACCTGCTCGTGCGCATCACCTGCCGCCCCGAGGTCCGCATCACCCGCGCATTGGGGGCCGGTGACTGCAGAGGTCGGCAAAGCCAGCACGCTCAGACTCCGGCGTCAGGTCGGCTCAACCGGAGACAACGGTGCCGTGGCGCTTCCGGCCGCAGATGAACGGGCGGATTCGAGCTTGTTCCGGCGCTTCTCTTCCTTCTTGGCCTTCTTGGCCATTTCCTTGCGGCGCTTCTCGAACTGATAATTTGGCTTTTGCATTTTGTTTCTTGAAGCTTGTCAGCCGGAAGCGCGGGGTGCGAGCGCCGAATTCCTCCTTCAGATCGGCTACGGCCTCTCGAGGCTTCGATGGCCGCGCCGCGCCGGCGACGCCGATTGTTCCCGACCGCCGCATCGAGCGCGTGCTGGTGAAGCGGGAGATACAGCAATGCGCTCTTGTTTCGTTCGCACTGCGTTTTCATTTGCCGGGCGACCACGATGAGTTGTCGAGCAATTGAATACCCGGATTCTGAAAACGGATGCGGCGCGCTTTGTAAAGTTTGCCGAGGGCTTGCTTGAAAGCTTTCTTGCTGACACCGAAAGTTTGCCGAATGACTGCGGGCGAACTGTCATCGTCGAAGCCAAGGCGTCCGCCGTTGCGTTCGAGCGCCTGAACAATTTGATCCGTGAGCGCGGCCACACGTTTGTATCCGGACGCGTCGAGGCTCAGGTCAATCTTCCCGCCGGAACGGACGGTGCGGACGAAACCTTTCAGCTTCTGGCCGGCTGCGAGCGGTGCGGCGAGGTGGTCGTGGTAAAGCAGACCGCGATGCGCGTTCTCCACGATGGCATTGTAACCGAGCGGTGTCTTGCCCGTGATGAGGAAGTTGACCGGTTGTCCACTGCGATAGGCCGGCGTGTCGCGATTCAGATGACGGTTCAATCGCGCCGTCGCCAGAATGCGGTTTGTCTTCACGTCGAGACAAACGTAAACGGCCACTTGCTGGCCCACGCGCACCGGGATTTCCTGTTCGCGGAACGGCAGCAACAAATCCTTGGCCAGTCCCCAGTCGAGGAATGCCCCGATGTTCTGGTTCACGCTGATGACCTTCAAACAGGCAAACTCGCCGACCATGGCGAGCGGCGTTTCGGTGGTGGCCACGAGCCGGTCCTCGGAATCGCGATAGACGAACACATCCAGCTTGTCCTTGGGCTTGAGGTCCGCCGGAATGTAACGACCGGGCAAAAGAATCTCGCCCAACTCCCCGCCGTCGAGGTAGAGGCCGGGAGCGGACGCTCTCACGATGGAGAGGATGTTACGTTTGCCGAGAATTGCCATGTGAGCATAGCGTAAGCGCGGCGCGTGACCGCCGGGAGTAAAATCGGCGGTCGGGATAACCCCGGGTCACTCTCCATGAACCGCGTGGCTGCGGCGCCCTCGCCGCACTTCGACGGTTCATGGTCCCAGTGCGCGAGTTCAGAATCGTGGAGGCTCTCCAGCAACCTTAAAGGCGACGGCAACTGCTCCGGCTGCACCCTTGGACCAGTTCCGAAGCTTGCCATCGGGATTGAACAGTTCCGCGGCACGATCCCGCCACTTTTGATCCGTCGCACAGCCGAGAGTCTTTTTGAGACTTTGGGGCGCAACCTTGACAACGCGGAGGCCGCGCTGGGAAGCCGCGAGTTCGATCATCGCCTCGCCCTTGATCGCTTCAAGACAAGAACCAAACCGGCCCGACGAGCATTTCAACAGGGCAATGACCGAACCTGCGCCCTTGCCCTTGCGGTCGAAAAGGGTGATGAGACATTGCAGCAGTTCGGTCAGATCTTCCCCGGAGCGGACTTGAAACGGAATCGGTCTAATGGCAGTGACAACGAACTTGTCGCCCGCACCCTTGGTCTCGGCAATAACGACTGCGGACCTGGTGGCGTTTACCCCGAAAATCATGCGGGCATAATCTCAGAGTAGACGTCGGGGGTAAAGCGTCGCGTTGGCCAATGGGCACGACAGTCGGAGCGCGGCTGTGTCGCGGAGACCAGCCGCAGCAGCTTCGCAACGAATGGTGCATGGAAATAATTCAACGCGCCTCGACATTCGGAAGTGCTGCGGCTGATCCCGCGCGGCGCGGGACACAGCCGGCGCTCCGGGGAACGAAGTCCAAACCCATCCGCCTGGAGGGCGATCACGAGATCTCCTGCAAGATGGACGGCATGGCCATCGGCCTGAAAGCCTGCTTCGTGAAGAAGGCCTGATGTGCGCGTTGCCACAGCTCCGCCACCCGTTTATCCCGTGAAGATTCTCACGGCAGACGCCCGCACGCCCCAAGTAAAAGCCGAACCTTATTTGGTTTGTGTATCCGTGGTAGTCGTGGTGGTGGGACTATGATACGTGGTATCTTGCGACGTGGTGGTCGTGCTGCGTGTGCCATCAGAGGCGCAGCCGGATATGAACGCGAGGGCAACGATGGCAAGGCAGGAGAGGATAATTTTTTTCATAAGTATGTTTGTTGTTCGGATGTTTTCTTAACCATGCGAGGTTAGGCCAGCGGTTGGTCAAAGGCTATGGGGTGTAACCCTACCTGTCTGGTTGTTCATCCAATCGACGAATGGGAGTTCCGCGTTCGGACAGTCAGTCAGAACACTTTTTCCCAAGACGCCTGTTCATGGACGGGTGAATGGGGAGTTGATGGGGTGGGGTGAAGACCCCATTGGAACGGTTGCAGCGGTGCGCTATCTTGCCGCCATGAACCTATTACTGTTGATCCTTGTTCTGCTTCTCTTGTTCGGCGGCGGTGGTTTTTACTTTGGTGGTCCTGTCGTTGGCGGAGGAGGCCTTGGTTTTATTCTGTTGGTCTGCCTGATCATTTTTATGATGGGCGGATTCCGCACGAGAAAAACCTAGCCGGATCGTGGTTGAAAGCCGGGAGGTTAGACGCCGGGTTTTGGTGGACGGCGACCACGAGATTTTCTGCAAGATGGACGGCATGAGAGTTCAGCGCAATCACGCCCATCGCTTGGGTGTTTGAAAGATGGTTGAAATATCACCCATCCTGTTCAACATTGCGGCATGAAAATCGCCACGATCATCGCCCGCATCCTGCTCGGACTGGTGTTCGTTGTTTTCGGTTCAAATGCCTTTCTGCACTTCATCAATGCACCGCCCATGTCCGGACCGGCCGGCGCGTTCATCACTGCGATGTATGACACGGGATACCTCAAGGTGGTCGCCAGTTGCCAGGTCCTCGGCGGATTGATCCTCCTGATTGGCCGCTACGTTCCGCTCGGCCTCACATTGCTCGGCCCGGTGATTGTGAACATTCTCTGCTTCCACATCTTCATGAACCATGAGGGATGGCAACTCGCGTCGGTCGTCGCGGCCCTCGCGTTGTTCCTGCTCTGGCGTCACCGGGCAAATTTCGCAGGACTGTTGAAGCCGTAATTACGAAATCTCAGGTAAAATCCTGCTCGCGATCAAGCCTGGTATTGTTCGTCGCTGACCTTTTCCATCCAGTCAACCGCTTTGCCGTCGAGCTGTTCCTGAATGACGATGTGGGTCATGGCCGTGGTTGGTGCAGCGCCGTGCCAATGCTTCTCGCCCGGCGGGAACCAAACAATATCCCCGGGATGGATTTCTTCAATCGGGCCGCCTTCGCGTTGCACGCGTCCGCAGCCTGCGGTCACGATGAGCGTTTGTCCCAGCGGATGCGTGTGCCACGCGGTTCGAGCGCCGGGTTCAAACGTGACTATCGCACCGCTGACACGCGCCGGATCGCTTCCCTTAAACGGCGAGTCAATGCGCACCGTGCCGGTAAACCAGTCGGCCGGTCCTCTGTTGGAAGGCTGTGAGCCACTTCGTTTGATTTCCATATTTAATTCCTTTGGTAGTTTCTTAATTTGTTTGGAGCGCGGCTGTGTCACAGACCAGCCGCAGCGCTGCGACTGATGCTTCGCACATAGTCGCGCTCCGGTTTCTGCTGTTACATATAGCTCAACGACCGGTCATCTGCTCCAGTTTTTCCGGATACCGGGCACCATGCACCGTGATTTTTGACGCGGCGCTTTCGATGTCACGCAGGTCATCCGGTGTCAGTTCGACGGCAACTGCTCCGAGGTTCTCGTCCAGACGATGCAGCTTCGTGGTGCCGGGGATGGGAACAATCCACGGTTTCCGGGCCAACAACCACGCGAGCGCGATTTGAGCGACTGTCGCCTGCTTCCGTTTTCCAATAGCGCCAAGCAGATCAATCAGGGCCTGATTCGCCTTGAGCGCCTCCGGCGTGAAGCGCGGCAGCGTGCTGCGGAAGTCGGAGCTGTCGAACTTCGCGTTTTCGTCAATCTTTCCCGTGAGAAAACCTTTACCCAGCGGGCTGTAAGTAACGAAGCCGATGCCGAGTTCTTCGAGGGTCGGTATCACTTCCTTCTCCGGTGTTCTCGTCCACAGCGAGTATTCGCTCTGGAGCGCAGTGAGCGGCTGGACGGCATGTGCGCGACGAATCGTTTTCACTCCTGCTTCCGATAGTCCGAAGTGCTTCACCTTGCCTGCCTGAATCAATTCCTTCACCGCGCCCGCCACTTCTTCAATCGGCACGTTCGGGTCAACGCGATGCTGGTAGAGCAAATCAATGACATCAACTTTGAGCCGCTTAAGCGAGCCTTCGACGGCCTGCTTGATTTGCTCCGGCCGACTGTTCAAGCCCGCCGCACCGGGCCGCGTATCACTGCCACTGAGGTCGAACCCGAACTTGGTGGCGATCACCACTTGCCCACGGAACGGAGCAAGAGCTTCGCCGACAAGTTCTTCGTTTGTGAATGGGCCATAGACTTCAGCGGTATCGAAGAAGGTGACGCCGCGTTCCACGGCGGCCCGAAGAAGAGACGTCATCTCCTGCTTATCTTTGGGCGGGCCGTAGGAAAAGCTCATTCCCATGCAGCCGAGTCCGACAGCCGAGACTTCCAGTTTACCGTTTCCAAGTATGCGCTTTTGCATTTTTGAATCCTTTCTTTCAGTTAAAAGTTGAAACGACTTTACCTCACCGGCGCGCGGCTGTCGCTCGTATTCTTGCTCCACCTGTTGCGGGATTGCTCGAAAGAGCGGAACGGATGAGACGTCGCTCAATCACGCATGAATACCGATCAACCGGGACTCCGATTGACTTCAATTCCTCCCCTGGCAGAGAGCTTCACTATTGTCAGCCAACGCTGGTTGTGATAATCCACGCAGCATGAGCACAAAGAAAATACTTCTTATCGCCTTTGGTTCAATCATCTGGGGCATGCTGCCCGCTTCCGCCGGTGAATTTCCCGACAGTTGGACTTGGGACGACAAACCGGAGCAACGTGCCAGTCACGCCGCCCTGGAAGGCAAGCCCATGCCCGCCTTCCACGTCAGCGACTGGATCAATGGCGGCATCACCGCCGCTGACATCAAGGGCAAAGTTATCGTCGTGGATTTATACGCCACCTGGTGCGGCCCCTGCATGAGGGCCATTCCCCACAACAACGAGATGCTCAAAAATTACAAAGATAAAGGACTGGTCATCATCGGTGTCTGCACCAGCAAGAACGGACAGGAAATCTTTGCCGCCAACGCCAGGCAACATGGCATCGAATACCCCGCCGCCCGCGATCCCGAATTGAAAACCGAGAAAGCGTGGGCCGTGCACTATTATCCGACCTACGCCATTATTGACCGCAAAGGCATTATCCGCGCGATCGGCTTGCAACCTCAACATGTGGAAACCGTCGTCCAGAAATTGCTGGCGGAACCCGCGCCGTGAAGCAGCAAACCAAGCGGATGCCAGCTCTTCCATCTTCAGGATCATGATGAAGCCTTTGATCTTAGCTCTCGGTGTTGTGTTTGCGTGTGGCGGTCTGAGCGCGCAGACGAATGTCTGGCAGCCATCTCCGGGACATACTCAGGTGCCGATGTGGCCGGGGGTGGTGCCTGATGCACAGCCTGTCCCGGGGCCGGAGTATGTTACGAACGTGCTGTCGACTACCGGCAAGCCGTGGGTTGCAGTATGCAACGTCTCGCAGCCTACGATGACGGTCTATTCGCCAAAGGGAACGAACGCGGGCGTTGCGGTAGTCGTGTTTCCTGGCGGAGGCTACAATTGTCTAGCAATTGATATTGAAGGCACGGAGATTTGTGATTGGCTGACGTCCAGGGGTATCACGGCGGTACTTTTGAAATATCGTGTGCCGACCCGGGGCTCGGGGGCGTATGCGGAGTCGCTGCCGGCGTTGGAAGATGCGCAGAGGACGGTGGGGCTGGTGCGCTTTCACGCCGCCGGATGGCATCTTGATCCGCGCAAGATTGGAGTGATCGGGTTTTCGGCAGGGGGGCATATGGTGACGGCGATGAGCACGCATTTTGACAAGCGCTCGTATCCGGCGGTGGATGCGGCTGACAAAGAAAGCTGCCGCCCGGATTTTGCGATAGCTCTTTATCCGGGACATCTGTGGAAAGACGATAACAATTTTGAGTTGAATCCGAATGTTCCTGTTACCAGCAATACGCCGCCCACGTTTTTGGTGCAGGCGGAGAATGACCCGGTGGACAACGTAAACAACTCGCTGGTTTATTACATGGCGCTGAAGAACGCCGGGGTTCCCGTGGAGATGCATCTGTATGCGCAGGGCGGACATGCATATGGGCTGCGGCGCACGAAGTTTCCGATTACGGAATGGCCTCAGTTGGTGGAGACGTGGCTGGGGACGATCGGAATGATTCCGGTTCAAGGCAAAGGCGCAGAGACGCAGAATTGAACCGCTGATTAACGCTGATGCACGCTGATTCACAGGGCTGAAAGCCCGAAAGATAATAGCCCAGGGCAACGCCCTGGGTTTATCGTGAAAAAAGATTTCAAGCCCTGTAAGGGCGACAGAGTCTTGATTCGGAATGGCAAGGCAATGACACCGCCGATGACAATGCCGCTCCAATCTCACGCCATCGCGTAAAGTTCCGCGCCTTTTTCCACAAATCAACTTTTGGGCGGCCACTCCACGCCGGCCAGTTCCTGGGGCAACTGTTTCGGGTCAACCGGGTAGATGAGCGAGAGGTCCATCTGGGATTTTGAGCCTTGCAGAAATTCCAGTTCCTCCGGCGCGCCGATGATGAGCCAGAGCACCTCGGCGTCGGTGTCGTTGAACACCTGGCGCAACTGGTCCGGTCCGACCAGCACGCCGCCGTAGCGCGGCACGGTCAACGTCTCGTCGCCCACGCGCACGCGGCCCGTGCCTTCCAGCACGAAATAAAACTCCTCTGCGCGGATGTGCTTGTGGAGTGTGTTGGCGCTTTTCGGCGGCAGTCGCCAGAGCCGCGCGCCGAGATTCTCGCTCTTGGTCCGCTCCAGATAATCCGCGTTCGGGATGCGCATCAGGTTGGAGGGCCGCCAGAAGAGGTCTTCCGGCTTGATCAGATGGTAACCTTGAATGGCTTTCATGGACTTGCTGGGGATTGTTTAGCCGGGGGTAAAATCAAATAACCTTTTCCGTGAGGACAAACCGGTCAAAATCACATCCCATTTGGATGAGCTTGGGACGATGAGAAAGGTGAGAAATTGCTTCCATCACTTTTTCCCTGAAATCCGTCTTTATACGCGCACCGAACCGTATCTCTTTTATGGCTGATGGATGAAATGGAATCAAACGAGGGCTGCCTTCAATGTTTACAGGTATCCGATATTCATCTTCAAACTTCCATTCATCAGCTTTTCGAAGCGCGATGTGGTTAGCTATTTCGGTCGGGTCGTTTTGAAGGCAGGCAAATATATCGAACGGTTTGTTGGGGTTTTGATAATTTACGCCAATTGCGACGTTAAAGGGTCGGACCTTGGTGTCGTAGCCGACGAATATTCCTTTGTGAGACTCCGCATAATAGGCCCACATTCGGATTGAGTCTGGCTTGGCTGAAAAACAAGCAATGCCGGTTTGAGATGCTTTATGCCCTAATCCTTCTGCCATTCTCTGAATGCCCCATTTCCAAGATTTCTCGAATTCTTTTACCGCTTCATCTGGCGAAAGACCGCGCGTAGGAGCGTATTCTTCAACCCAATGCCTTCTCATTAAATCAACATTCCACCAAACAGGAGCAGAACACTCAAAGGGATCATTCAACTCCTCTGGCTTTGCTAGGTAGATTTCGTGCTTGGAAATCTCAGCAAGCGTCCACTCGGCAGGGCGACGATAGCGGAACAGGATTGAAGGCGGATTCGCCCGAGCAATAAATCTCTGAGCTATTTCGGCTTCAGTCATTGTCCCTTCACGCCTTCGCGTAAACCTCCGCGCCTTTTTCCACAAACTCTTTCGACTTGGCTTCCATGCCCTTTTTGATGGCTTCTTCCTCGGCAATCCCCTGCTCTGCCGCGTATTTGCGGACGTCTTCGGTGATTTTCATTTGGCGGCAGGAGGTGATTTGGCAGCGCGGCGGGGAAAAGTTTTCGCCAGCCGGATGAGCTGCCCGACTTTCCGGATTTTTTCCGCGAACGGTTCGCGCGCGAGTTTTTGCCGCATCTCTAGTTTCATAGCATTGGCAGTTTCAATTTATGCCGTTGCAGGATGTTTTCCAACTTTGTTTTGTCGAGGTCGGCCTGCTGGAGCAGTTGTTCAATGCGTGCCTTGTCCTTCTGCCGTCCCACGCTGGCGGCAATGGCAACGATATGTTCAGCGCGGAAGACTTTCGCGGGCACGCCTTCGAATTCGATGCGTTCGGCCTCGCGCACAGCTTCCTCGGTCAATCCGCCGGCAGCGAGGAATTGCACCGGGAATCCGCGCACAACGAGATGTTCGCGCTCGACCTGCCAGCCTTGCGATTGCAGGTGCGCGTAGATGGCCGGAATGCCAGCGGTCAATCCCTTGTCGGCAGGGATGAAAAAAATGTCCGCGTCGTAGGTGGTGAACGGCTCGACGTAATAAATCGCCGCCAGCGCGCCGCCGAGCGCCCAATCTTCAATCAACTTCGCGGCGACCAAACCATTCGCCGCCCGCAGCACGTCGGCCAGCGGCAGATTGGCGGATGGCTCGTTGATCGGCATGGCAGACGTTTAACAGATTCACGCCTTCGCGTAAACCTCCGCGCCTTTTTCAACAAACTCCTTCGACTTGGCTTCCATGCCGCGCTTGAGGGCTTCTTCTTCGGCGATGCCCAGTTCGGCGGCGTATTTTCGGACGTCTTCGGTGATCTTCATCGAACAGAAATGCGGGCCGCACATGGAGCAGAAGTGCGCGGTCTTGGCGCCTTCCTGCGGGAGCGTTTCGTCGTGGAACTCGCGTGCGGTCACGGGGTCGAGGCTGAGGTTGAATTGATCTTCCCAGCGGAATTCGAAGCGCGCCTTGCTCAACGCGTTGTCGCGGTATTGCGCACCGGGATGGCCTTTAGCGAGGTCGGCGGCGTGCGCCGCAATTTTGTAAGCAATCACGCCGTCCTTCACGTCCTTCTTGTTCGGCAGGCCGAGGTGTTCCTTGGGCGTGACGTAGCAGAGCATCGCGCAGCCATACCAGCCGATCATCGCCGCGCCGATGCCGCTGGTGATGTGGTCGTAGCCGGGTGCAATGTCGGTGGTGAGCGGGCCGAGCGTGTAGAACGGCGCTTCGTGGCACCACTCGAGTTGCTTGGCCATGTTTTCCTCAATCATGTGAATCGGCACATGGCCCGGGCCTTCGTTCATCACTTGCACGCCTTTGGCCCAAGCGCGCGTGGTGAGTTCGCCCTGCACTTTGAGTTCGGCGAATTGCGCTTCGTCGTTGGCGTCGGCAATCGAGCCGGGACGCAGGCCGTCGCCGATGCTGAAGGCGACGTCGTAGGCGGCCATGATGTCGCAGATGTCGTCCCAGTGGGTGTAGAGGAAACTTTCCTGGTGATGCGCGAGACACCATTTGGCCATGATGCTGCCGCCGCGCGAGACGATGCCGGTCATGCGATGGGCGGTGAGCGGGATGAAGCGCAGCAACACGCCGGCGTGGATGGTGAAGTAGTCCACCCCCTGCTCCGCCTGTTCGATGAGGGTGTCGCGGTAAATTTCCCAGGTGAGTTCCTCGGCCTTGCCGCCGACTTTTTCCAGCGCCTGGTAGATCGGCACGGTGCCGATGGGCACGGGTGAGTTGCGCAGAATCCATTCGCGCGTGGCATGGATGTTTTTGCCGGTGGAGAGGTCCATGACGGTGTCCGCGCCCCACTTGGTGGCCCAGCGCATTTTCTCGACTTCCTCCTCGATGCTGGACGCCACGGCGCTGTTGCCGATGTTGGCGTTGATCTTCACGAGGAAGTTGCGCCCGATGATCATCGGCTCGGATTCGGGATGATTGATGTTGTTCGGAATGATGGCGCGGCCCGCCGTCACTTCGTCACGGACGAATTCAGGCGTGATTTCCTTCGGAATTCTTTGTGGAAAACGGGTAAAAACCGATGGAGTGGTGGAGTTTTGGAGTGATGACGAACCGGCGTGCTGCTTGTTCAGGTCGTTGCGAACATTGTCGCGGGAAAGATCGCCGATGCGGGGCGCATCGGCGGACAGGCGAGGCGCCTGTGCTACCCTCATGTTCTCGCGGAGGGCGATGAACTCCATCTCGGGCGTGATGATGCCACGACGGGCATAGGCGAGTTGGGTCACTACCCTGCCCGATTTGGCACGGAGAATCTTCCGCTTCGGCAAGGCGGTTTTGTCGAGG
>Ga0209540_10001708_pt1 | contig 16210 bp, 10 predicted proteins | sample BarGraIncu01121A_FD_184501 | JGI IMG/M metagenome (GOLD analysis project Ga0209540, IMG submission 184501) | Arctic peat soil microbial communities from Barrow, Alaska - Barrow Graham LP Incubations 011-21A (SPAdes) (version 2) | ecosystem: Environmental > Terrestrial > Soil > Wetlands > Peat... | reverse complement strand
CAAGGTGATTGGACATGGGCGGGTCCTTCAGCGCTAGCGCCAGGAATCCATTCTTGCATCACGGCTGTACCTGTGCTTCTTTTCCCTTATAGGTCAGCTTGAAGCTGTTTTCGAGCAGCCATTTGCGGAAGGCGGGGTTGTCACTGAACTGTTTGAACAGCTCCGTGTTGTCAGACAGGAGGGAGGCCAGTACGCGCTCCATGGCGCTGTCATGCTCGATACGTGCGTGCTGCTTGTCTGAACCCGTCATGGCATTCTGGTACGCCGTGTCGGCGGCAACCATGGTGGGGATCTCCTCGGTGACGACCATACGGATCTTGTCCTTGTCCTGCCATGGGATGGTGGAGAACAGGTCGTTGAAACTCTCGATGATCTCGCTGAGCCGCTGCATCTCTGCTTCAGGTCGACCACCAGCGCCATTCACCGGGACGGGACTGATCTCGGCATCACCGTCCATCAGCTCGATGCGGATCGTTGCCTCCATCTCGCTGCGATAGCTGTCCAAGTCGATGGATTTGAGGAGTTCCTCACTGTCGTCTTCGTCGATCGGTGACGGCAGTTTAGGCACGAGCAGATTCAGGAAGATAGACAGTTTCTCCCAGTCTGCGTTGTTATACGGCAGGATGGAGCCCAGGAATGCGTAGGTGCGGACGAAAGCCTTGGCGTCACCCTTGAACGAGACCTGGGCTTCTTCACCCAGTTGCTGGTAGGTGGCGACACAGGTGTCCAGCACGGGATCCAGCTGTTCACGGTCCGCCCCGTGCAAGTAGTTGGCGACCAGCTGTTCCACCTGCTCGGTAGTGTAGATTTGGAGTCCATCGAGTGTCGCCTTCAGATCGTGCAGCTTGTTGGGGTCGGTTTCGTCGCTCAGGATGGTCGTTCGGTAGTAGTCTTCAAAGGCCATGCGGATGGTGTCGGCGTCGTTGGCAAAGTCGAGGACAAACGTGTCCCGCTTGCCTGGGTAGGACCTGTTGAGCCGCGACAGGGTCTGGACCGCCTTGATGCCGGACAGCACCTTGTCCACATACATTGTGTGCAGGAGCGGTTCATCATACCCTGTCTGGAACTTGTCTGCGCAGACAAGGAAGCGATAGGGATCCTGCTTGAACTTCGCCGGGATCATGCTGCTGGGGAAACCATTGAGCGCGGCCTCGCTCACCTGTCTGCCGACATCTTCGTGTTCACCCGAGAACGCGACGATGGCACGCCACGGGCTCTCGAGTTCCATGAGATATGCAGTGATCGCATGATAGTAGTCGATAGCTCGAGCGATGCCACCTGTGACGACCATAGCGCGCGCCTGTCCATTGACCTTGCGCTTCGCGATGACCTGGTCCAGAAAGTGGTCTACCATGACCTCAGTCTTCTGACGGACGACGTGGACGTCAGATTCCACGTAGGCGCGCAACTTCTTCTCGGCTTTCTTGACGTCGAACTCCGGGTCGTCCTGCACTGCTTTCACCAGCCGGTAGTAGCTGTTGACTGGCGTGTAATTCTGCAGGACGTCAAGGATGAATCCCTCCTGAATAGCCTGCTTCATCGTGTAGGAGTGGAAGGGGTGGTGTTGCACCTTGCCACCCTGCGGCAGTGGATCGCCGAAGATTTCCAGCGTCTTGTTCTTGGGTGTGGCCGTAAAGGCGAAGTAGCTGGCGTTGGTCAGCATCTTGCGCGACTCCATGAGTTGGTTGATGATGTCCTCTTCCTCGGCGTCGCCGGACAGAACCATGTTCATCTCGGTCGCCGTGCGCCCGCCCTGGCTGGAGTGTGCCTCATCGATGATGATGGCGAAGGTGCGCGTACGTTCCTCGGTTGCCATGGCATCCAGCACGAACGGGAACTTCTGGATCGTCGTGATGATGATCTTCTTGCCTGCCTGCAGCAATATACGCAGGTCGGCCGAACTGTCTGCGTGGCCGACGACAGAGGCGACTTGTGCGAACTGCTTGATGGTGTCCTTGATCTGCTTGTCCAGCAACCGGCGGTCGGTGACCACGACGACCGAGTCGAACAGCGCGGTGGTACCGGTCCGCAGGCCAACCAGCTGATGCGCCAGCCAAGCGATGGAATTGGACTTGCCGCTGCCGGCAGAGTGCTGGATGAGATACCGCTTACCTACTCCACGCTCACGAGCATCGGCCAGTAACTTGTGTACGACGTCCAGCTGGTGGTAGCGAGGGAAGATCTGCTTGCGGACTGGATGTCCGGTGATGTTTGGTTCCTCGACGATCTGTGCGTAGTTCTCGATGATGTCGGTGAGACCTTGGCGCGTGAACACGTCATGCCACAGGTACCGCGTCTTGATGCCGCTGGGGTTGGGTGGGTTGCCCGCACCGTCGTTGGAGCCTTTATTGAACGGCAGGAACAGGGAGTCTTTGCCGGCCAGCTTCGTGCAGAACTTGACCTGCTGATCATCGACGGCGAAGTGCGTCAGGCACCGCCCAAACTGGAACAACAGCTCCCTTGGGTTGCGGTCGCGCTGGTACTGCTGGACCGCATCGTCCACCGTCTGGTTGGTCAGCTCATTCTTGAGCTCAAACGTTGCCACCGGCAGGCCGTTGATGAACAGGCACAGGTCCAGGGCCAGCTGTGTTTCGTCCAGGCTGTACCGCAACTGGCGTGTGACACTGAAGATATTGGCGTCATATAGCTGTCGCGCGTGTTGATTGCCCGGCGAAGGGCTGGCGAAGAAGAGCCTGACTGAAGCCGGGCCGTGCTGGATACCGTTTCGCAGGACGTCCACCACGCCACGCCTGGTGACCTCGCCCTGCAGACGGGCCAGGAACTTCTGCCGTTCTGGTCCGTCGGTCGCCAGATGCAGTTGTTCGAAGGTCTCTGGCTGCGTCGCCTGAAGGAAAGATAGCAGTTTGACAAGGTCGAGGGCGTGGGCGCGGTCGAAGTCCGCAGGCTCACCTTGAACGTAGCCGGCCCCTGCATAAGGGAAGGTCGGCGGCTCCTGCGAATCGCCGTGGACGCGCAGATTGTCGATATCAAGCCCCGTGAGGGCAGTAACAATGATGCTCTCCAGCCCTTTCTCACTCGTGTCAGTTGTTGGCATGGTCGGTCCCTCCCTCTTCTGCATCAGTCGCACCTTCAGTCTTCTCATGTGGTGTTGTTGCACGTTTGTTCAGAACTATCGCCCCTGGCGCCGATTCGAATAAGGTTGGCCCGGTAATGTCCCCTGCCGACTTCCTCGGTTTGGAGCGGTGCTTCGCCGGAACCGGTTTGGCCTTGGTTGTGGCCGGTGGTTCCGGAATCGATTCATGCACGGGGGCGGGTGACTGTTCTTCGTTGTGCGTGGTCGTGGTCGGACCCTGTTCCGGTCTCAGGGTGTGAAGCAGGTCTTCGGCGTTACCCGGGTTCGGCCACGGCAGTGCACCCATGTTCTGCAGTTCCTGGAGTCCCTTGTCGATTTCGCCCTGCGAGTGGACGAACACCGGCACCAGCCTCAGCTTGGTCAACTGTTCCACCGCGCCGGCCCACGTCCCGCCTTTCTGATAGTCGGAGCTGATGACCAGTGCTGCATCGGCCAGAGCGTAGATCAGCTTGTTGCGCTGCATGGCGTAGCCCACATTGAACGCGGCCATCGGGTCACAGGGCGACACGAGGGCCAGCTGGCCCTCCATGAGCGGGGAGCGATACTCGCGGTTGAGGACTGCCCGTTCCAGGCTGTCGGCGAGTATGCCTGCAGCCGTTCCCCCAGCTTTCAGTGCCCCGCGCATGGACGCCTGGTCGATCCCGCGTGCTCCACCTGATATGACCGTCTGCTGTGCATGAGCTGCCAGTTGTCCGATGTGTTCTGTGTACGTCAGCAGTGCCGGGTTCGCATTGCGGCTACCGACAACAGCCAGTCCCCCTGTCTCCAGGATCGCGGCGTCTCCACAGCCATACAGTACCGTTGGCGCGTTTTCCTTCAACCGTTCCTTGAGCCGGTGCGGATAGGACGCATCCGCGCTCGTGATGACCCAGATGGCGCGGGTCTGCCAGTGTTCGACCGCCTGGCTCAGCAGGAAGCCTCGGCCAAGCAACTTTCTAAGTCGGTCGCCGTCCACGACTCCCTGGCATTGTCCGAGCAGGCTATCCGCATCAGCAGTGAGAAGATCGCCAGGACTTCTCTGCACCTCGTGCAGGAAGACCGCAAGATGCCCATACTCACCCGGCGTCAACAGGTCCGTCGATGGCTCCATGCGCCCAGTCATCAAGGGTGCTGTGAGCAGCAGGATCACCTGGCTGTCTTGCGACAGTGCTGTATTCATCCGCCGGGTCCTATGGACGCGAGCGCCATCGGATAGACCTCGCCACTGCCATGGGAACGCAGCAGCCACGCTGCGACGGTCATGGTCCAGCGCGAATCGACCGTGTCATCCACCAGCAGCACGGGTCCTTCGGGCAACGTCGCCGTGAGTTCAAACGAGCCATCGAGGTTGTGGGCTTGCTGCATGCTGTTCTGCATCGTTGCCTGTGGGGGCCGATCGATGCCCCTGCAAATCACGGGTCGAAACGGCAGTCCCAGTCGCTCTGCCAGACGTTCAGCAACATCCTGTACGAGCGCCGGGTCGCGCAGGGACGGTATGCAGGTGACCCAGGTGGGCGCAGGTTGTGGGTTCCATTCTTGAACCATCGATGTGCACGCCACGACCAGATCCTCTGCAACGTGGTGGTCCTGGCATTTTCCTTGGCGCACCAGATCACCCCAGCCGGCGTCACCCCATGTGCAGAGTGTTTTTCCCGGCTCTGCCTGGAGCTCGCGGGGAATGTTGCCCTTGAGGCCATACTGAGGCATGGTATCCAGTGGCCATTGTCTGCGGGGGTCGATGGGGAGACTGGTCCGGCGAAGAAATGCAACGGCCTCCCGCACCAGCAGCTGGTCGACGGTTGCAGGGAGGTCTGGCAGGTCGGGAGAACGACAATCACCGGGTTCCCCGTCGAGGGCGCGGATGAGGAAGGCCATGTGTCCTGCGGGCAGGTCCACGTATTCCTGCATCTGTCCCTGCTCAACGTGCCGCAGGTCAGTCAGGCGCTGCGCCCGCTGCCAGAACGCCTCGCTCAGGTTGGTCGCAGTCAGCTGCCACCTGGTCCCCTGCTTCACGATGGGTGCGGGTGATTCCAGGGACAACAGGTCTATGGTTTTCTCGATGCGACCTTTGGCCACGTTGACACTGGCCATGAGGCCGGGCAGCGAGAGCCCCTGAGGACTGCGTTCCAGTGCCGTCAGGACCTGCTGTACTTCGTCGCGTGTCGGAAACGCGGTCTTGATAAAGTACTCGTTGATATCGTTCTCCTCGGTGCCACTCAACAGAATTCCATAGGCCGCATCCAGTGCCCGTCCGGCGCGACCTACCTGCTGGTAGTAGGCCACGACCGACCCCGGGGTCTGGTAGTGAACGACAAAGCCCAGATCTGGCTTGTCAAAGCCCATACCCAATGCCGTGGTTGCCACCAGCGCCTTCACCCGGTTGTCCAGCAGTGCCTGCTCGAGTTCCGGCCGGTCTCTCCCGCTGTCGCCAGTATACGCCACGGCGTGCACGCCGCACAGTGCGAGCCATTCGGCTACCTGGACGGCGTCCCGTACCGTCAGGGTGTAGACGATGCCGCTGCCGGGCATGGCCGGTATCTGTTTGGCCAACCATGCCAGGCGTTCGGCTTGGCTGGTAAGACGGATAGCCTGAAGCTTGAGTGATGGCCTGTTCAGTTCCCCCCGAGACACATTGAGGTTGGGGCCCAGTACAGTCTGCAGGTCCTGGATCACGCGGTTGTTGGCGGTTGCCGTCGTCGCAAGCAGGCGCATGTTGGAGGGCAGAGCCTCGATGGTGTGCTGCAGCAGACGGTAGTGTGGTCTGAAGTCATGACCCCAGTCCGAGATGCAGTGGGCCTCGTCAACCACCAGCAGCGATATTTTCGCAGCGATATGTGTGAGAATCTCAGAGCGAAAGCGCTCGTTGGCCAGCCGCTCTGGCGAGACGAGCAGAATATCAACCTCGTCGTGCTGTACAGCAACTTCGATACCGCTCCAGGAATCCGGATTGTCGGAGTTGATCGTCTTAGCCCGAACGCCCATGCGTTCAGCAGCGGCTATCTGGTTGCGCATCAATGCCAGCAATGGCGAAATGAGCAAGACGGGTCCTTGATCCGCCTCGCGGAGCAACTTGGTGGCAATAAAGTAGACGAAACTCTTGCCCCAGCCCGTCTTCTGCACCACGAGATACCGGCCTGGTCGCTCGACGACGGAGCGGATGGCTTCTTCCTGTCCCTCGCGGAACTGCGCGTCCGGAATACCGGTCCCGGTTCTCAGCAGTTCCAGTGAACGTTCATGCGAATACGTGATCATGCACGCTCCCCGGTACTGGAATCGGAGTTCTCCTCGGTGGCATCGTCGCCTTGGTCGGCAGCATCAACATCGTCGATGCTTTCCAGCTCCTCGGGTAGGACGTCAGTCTCGTCAGAAGGGACCGGAACGTTACGCACGTCCAGTTTGCCCGTCACCACGTCAGCGATGAGGCGCGTGCGGTACTCGCGCAGAAGGTCGATCTCGCGGTGGGCGGCGTCGATGGCTGCATCCATGTCGAGGAGAGTCGTGCCAAGTTGAGTCATGATGTGAGTCTGTTCGTCCGCCGGCGGGACCGGGACGCGGATGTTGTAGAAGTCGTCCGTGTAGAGTCGCCAGAAGCCCTGAACGATTCCCTTGGCTCGCTGACGAAGCTCAACGCGACACGCTGGCGTCCGGTAGACCGCCTCGAAGTATTGGTCGTCCAGCCTACGAATGGGACGCAAGACAGTGTAGTCGGGACTGACCAGCCCACGCTCTGGCGCCACTGCAAAGACACCAAGATGTGCCTTTAGCCTGTTCAACACAAGGTCTCCCCTCTCGCACAGTTTTGCACCAGCGTAGGACTCTGAGACAAGGCGCCTCTCTTCAACCTGGGAGCTCGGTACCAAGCCAAGTGTCTGGCTCATGGAGAGATGCTTCTCTTCGCCCGTGGCCGACCGGCTATCGACTTCGTGGTAGATGTACTTCGAGCGAAGCACTTCCCAGTGCTCTGGCACGTCGCCCAGCCACGGGACGCCGGAGGGTTTGAGGCGGACGTCGGGGTTCAGACCGCGCGTGACGGCGCGCTGGATGATGGACTGCTTCTGCTCCGTCAGCAGCTTGATCAGCTGCTGCCGCGCGCGGATGGCATGCCGCACCTTCCGGTCCGCGTGGTCCAAGTAGCGCACGATGGCCGCCTGCTCAGACAGAGGAGGCACCGGCACACTTTGACAGGCAAAGTCACCGTAGCGGAAGTCCGTTGAGCGTTCGCGGATGCCCGTAGCAAGGGCCAGAATCCACTGACTACGCGCCATCTCACGAATGATATAGGCATAGTAGCCAGCATTGGCTTTTGGGAGCGCTTCGCACACGGAGTATACTGGTGAGCCCTTTCCATCGGAATCGGAGACGCCTACGGCACCGGCAAAGGCATCCATCGCATGAATTACTAGGTCGCCCCTCCGAATGCCTTGATATCCGATTTCCTTGAGGGCCGTGGTGAAACCGCTTGTCCGACGGTTCTTCCGTAATGTGACAGTCCCATCTCGAAAGCAGGTGACGATGTTATCATTCTCTCGTACTGGCCTATCCATCTTTTGGAACAGCCACTTTGGACGGTCAACTCGCCACTGCTCTGGCACCTGTCCCAGCCATGGCACGCCGGAGTCCTTGTACTCAGGATATGGTTTCAACCCAGTCGCCATCATTCACCCTTATCTGTCTCCCGACCGTTCGGGACAAACAAACGCTTAAATAAGGAAACACTGTTCTGATGAAGCGTTCGCCGTCTTGTCCTGATCTCATGGCAGGCTACTATTAAATAGGATCATGCCGCCCGTATTATGCGGGAGTGCCTTATCCACGGGATCCGTTTCGGGTCCTCTAGCATCTCACAGCTCCTTCGCATACGGATACGCCTCAACCAGCCACAACCACTCCCGAGTAGTTTTGTAGAATTCCAGCGTTATTCCCTTTCTCTTCAGCCAAGCCAACAACTTCTCCTTTGTGTCCAGCCCCATGTCCACAGCATCCATCTTGATCCAGTCAGAGTTCCTGCTGTTGCTGTCCACGTTGATGGGCGTGTCAATGACGATGTAACCACCTTGACTGATGTGAGACTTAAGCTTACCCATTGGTGATCTCTCCCTGTGACACCCTACAGCTTCTCGAAGTAGATCTTAATGCGCTGAGCCATCAGGCGGCGGCGTGCTTTAAGGAAGGCGGGGTAATCGTTGAGCGTCATGAATTCCGTTCCTTCGGGGATACAGTTCATGGCAAGGTTCGCGCGCAGCGTGTCCTCGCGGTCGATGTTCCCGTATCGCTTGGGGCCACCGTGGCATTGCTCCAGCATCTGGCTCATGTAGGCTCCGGGCTCCTTGTTGCCGACTGCGATGTTGATCTCGCTTTGCGCGAGCACGAAATTGGCAATCTGGTTGTACTGCGAACGGCTGAGCCCGCTCTTCTTCAGGAAGTCTCGCGGCCAGAAATGATGGATGTCGGACTTGACCTCGATGAGGTCCTTGACGGTGAAGTCGTGCGAGAGGAACCCGAGGTCGTTCAGCTTGACCTGCGCAGCCTCAAACACTCGGAAAGCGGGACTATTGATGGATGACGTATCCATCTGTTGTGGCAGGACCGTATCCCAGAAGGCGTCCGACAGCTCACCGCGCACGACCGTCGTGGCATATTCCTCGATGCTGTGGGCATGGATCTGGCGGATGTCTTCATCGATCGCCGATTCGCTGGAACCCGAGTACCGTCCAGTAAGCACCGACATGACGAACCAGCGGGTGACCCAGCGCTGGATATCGCCAGCAGGCATTTTCAGGTCGCGCAGTGTCAGGTACAGGATGTATGCAAAGTCCATGGCCATTTGCGACGTCACCATGGAGGGGTCAACGAATCCGGTCGAGCGGATGATCATAATGAACTGCTTGAAGTTGGTCTCGTTCATGAACTCGGTGATGCCCGCGCCCAGACGCGCGAACGAGTCTTCGACGGTGGCTTCCTCATTCTGCTTGGTCTCAAAGTTACGGCCGGAGAGCAGAGCGACAAGGTCCTGCAGCTTGCCACGGCGGAACATGGAGGTGAACGCCACGCGAAGCATGTCCGAGTACGATGGGTCATATAGGTCGTCGTTCTCGTCCTTGAGCCACGACATCTGATGGAAGTATGCCGTATCGGCGAACGACTTGTCCTTGGCGACGATCTTGTAGAAGTCTGGTGCCACAGCCATGTGACAGAAGTAGTCGATGGCCTTGCGCAGCGTATTGCCACCATATGTCTCGTTGACTGCTATCTTGGACATGGCGAAGTCCGCCTGGCTGAGCGGTGTCCCCATGGAGTTTACCCGGATGAAGATCTCGGTGACGGTCTCGATGTCCAAATCTGGCGCCAGTTCGATCATGCCGACCTGGTTGTTGGCGATACCTGTCAGCATACCAAGACTCTCAAATGCCTGGGCTTGCGTGATACTCTGGTTGTCGGCACAGTACTGATTCACTAGTTCAAACAGATTGGCGTCGGGCTTGAAAACCGCCGCAATGTCCGGGATCCAGGCCTTGTCTTTGGCGATGGCCGGGTTGGAAACCTCGAACCGTTCCTCCATCGGCTGGTACGCGATGCGGATGCGCACTGTCTGGTAGTCTTGATCGACAACCTCATATCCCAGAATGGCCGCCATGAGCGCAGTCACTCGCTGCTGGCCGTCAATGAGGATCCGCTTCCCAAATGAGATGGATCCGTCTTTCAGGTGGATGTTTGGGTTGCGCCACGAGATGAGGTAACCCACGGGGTACCCTTTGAGCAACGAGTCGAGCAGGTCGCGCACCTTGATTGCAGTCCACACAAACGGACGCTGGATTTCGGGAATCGCAATCTCGCCGGTCTTGATCCACGTGAAGATCGTGGCGATGGAGTACTGTCCAACCGTATACCTCTGTGCAAGCATGATTAGCGCTCCTTACCGGGATTGAGAATCGAGTCCAGAAGCCCGTCCGAGTATGGCAGCCCACTGGAGTTCTTCATTTCAAGATAGGGCTTGAGGGCATGGCTCATCCCTTGCTTCCCTTCTTCTTTGTCCTGTGCGGCTTGACCGCCGGCAACGCCTTGATGGCTTTCTCGAAGTCATCAGGCTGAGAGGCGGTGTTGACAAGGCACTGCTGATGGAAGGTGTCGTATTCCTGCTCGACGTGCTGGATCGCCAGTTCGTGGGAGATCGTCCCTGCATTCTTGAGGACGCCGCGCTCGTTGAGGTTGAGGAAGCCGTCGAGCTTGGCGATCCAGTCCTTCATGTGCATGGGGATGCGACGCATTGCCTGGCCTTCGGCAAAGACGAGATACTGCTCCGCCAGGTTGTTGAGAGCGGCCAGTTCGGGTTCAGTGAGGTAGTTCTTGGCGATGGTGACATCTTCCTTGCGCACCTTGTCGCCGCGCCAATTGGTCAAGCCCATGTTGGGTTGGGAGCTGTCCACGCGAGCGTGGATGATCTCGGCGGCGGTTTGTCCCGTGATAGCCCAGTGCAGCTTGTTCTGTACGGTCTTGAAAAAGGTGATGCTGGCCTCGGCCGTGGGGTCGTAGTCGATGCTGGTGGCGTAGATGTCAGTGATCTTCTGATAGAAGCGCCGCTCCGAGGTACGGATGTCCTGGATGCGCCGCAACAGTTCTTCAAAGTAGTCGAAGGGGCGGTCGGGGTTCTTCAAGCGCTCGTCGTCCAGTACGAAGCCCTTGACGATGTATTCCCGCAGGTGCTGGGTGGCCCAGATGCGGAACTGGGTAGCCACGCGGGACTTCACGCGGTAACCCACGGAGATGATGGCGTCGAGGTTGTAGTAATCAACGCCGCGGCGGACATCCCGATCACCCTCACGCCGAACTAACAAGTATTCCTTGTGAGTTGCCTCCGGAGTCAGTTCACCTTCGTTGTAGATATGCTGGAGATGCAAACTGATGTTCTGCTGTGTGGTCTGGAACAGTTGCGCCATGACCTGTTGTGTGAGCCAGACGGTTTCTCTCTCGAAGCGGACATCGATCTTGATGACGCCATCCTCGGACTGATAGATTAGGAACTGTGACTTCTGCGGCAGATTGCTCACGCCTTTCCTCCCCCGATGATCTCGTCCAGCAGCCCGTCCGTTTCCTTCTCCAGTGCGATGATGTCGGCGCGGATTTCGTCCAGCGTCCGCATAGGTTGCGGTTTGTAGAAGTAGCGGGTGAAACTGATTTCGTACCCGATGCGGGCGGACGCTGGGTCGACCCACGCGTCGGGCGCGTAGGGCAGGACCTCGCGACGGATAAAGGCGTCGACGCCTCCATTCTCCAGAAGGGGCACCTGTTCGGTGTCGCGCAGGTCGCGGGCAGGCTCATACTCCACGACACGCCTCTTGCCGCCGATAGTCGTCTCGAATAGGCCATGAAGCGGATCGGGCGCTGTGCCGGCTGGGTTCACCTTGCGAATAATGGGTGATGCAGTCTCGTCGCGTTTGTCAGTCTCCTTTAGCGCCTTGATCTCCTTGGGAACGTAGGCGCGGTCCGGGTCGATGCCCTTAATGCGCAGCGGGCGCTCCACTGTGACCTTGGTGTAGCCGAATGCCTCGTTGGGGAAGATCTTCGACTGTTCCGTCTCATCAAACGCTTCGTACGTCCGGATGATGTGAGCGATGTCCTCCGGGGTCAGCTCGCAGTTCTTCTTGCCCAGGTTCTTGCGCAGCGGCTGATACCACTGGGTGGCGTCGATGAGTTGGACCTTGCCTGTGCGCTTCTCGGCCTTGTGGTTGGACAGCAACCAGATGTAGGTGGCGATGCCCGTGTTGTAAAACATGTTGAGCGGCAGTGCGATGATGGCCTCCAGCCAGTCGTGCTCGATGATCCAGCGGCGGATATTGCTCTCGCCCTGACCGGCGTCACCGGTGAACAGCGACGAACCATTGTGGACTTCGGCGATGCGGCTGCCGAGGGGTGTGTCGGTGGTCATCTTGGACAGCATGTTGGCGAGGAACATGAGCTGCCCGTCACTTGAGCGCGTGAGCAGGCTGAACTCGGGGTCGCCGGCATGGCTCACCATGAAGCGTGAGTCGGTGATGCCGTCCTTGCCGCCCATGCGTTCCAGGTCACCCTTCCAGCTCTTGCCGTACGGCGGGTTGGACAGCATGAAGTCGAACTGACGCGTACGGAACCCATCTTCCGAGAGGGTGGAACCCAGATGGAAGTTGTCGGCGACGTTGCGCTCGCCCTTGATGAGCAGGTCTGCGAACGTGATGGCATATGTCTCGGCGTTGATCTCCTGGCCATACAGGTGGATGGCAGGCTTCTTGCCGCGCTCGTTCGCGAGTTCTGTGAGGCGCTCTTCGGCAATGGTCAGCATGCCGCCTGTGCCACACGCGCCGTCATAGATGAGGTAGGTCGTAGATGCCAGCTGGTCGGCAATCGGGAGGAAGACCAGGTCGGCCATGAGGCGCACGACGTCGCGTGGGGTGAAGTGCTCGCCGGCCTCCTCGTTGTTCTCTTCATTGAAGCGTCGGATCAGCTCCTCGAAGATAGTGCCCATCGCGTGATTGTCCAGTCCAGGCAGACGCACGGTGCCATTTGTGTTGCGCACCGGCTCCGGCCCAAGGTTCACCGAGCTGTCCAGGAACTTCTCGATGACGTTGCCCAGGATGTTGGCCTGCACCATTCTCGGGATCTGGTTGCGGAACTCGAACTTATCCAGGATTTCCTGCACGTTGGAGGAGAAGCCGTCGAGATACGTCTCGAAGTCCGCTTTCAATTGCTGAGCGTGCGCGCTAGCGGTAAGGTCACGCAGCGTATATGGCGAGGCATTGTAGAAGGCCTGTCCCGCAGCCTTGCGCAACGCGCCATCCTGACTGGTGACGCCGGCCTTGTCCATCTGCCTCTTCATGTCCAAGACTGCCTTCTTTGTCGGCTCCAGGACTGCGTCGATGCGCCGTATGACGGTCATCGGCAGGATGATGTCACGGTACTTGCCCCGTACGTAGACATCCCGCAACACGTCATCTGCGATGCCCCAGATGAAGTTGGCAATCCAGTTGAGATCTCCGTTCCCCATTGACGGCCCCCTTGCCCCTTCTTCGATCATTTCTTTCAACGGCTCCTTTTAGAGCCCATTGCATACTGTAGCAAGATTCGGTAACCGAGACAACGGGCGAGGCATGTCCTCAAAGGACTGTTGCTGTGGAGAACATGGCGACGTTAGCACCAAGATTGAGAACAACTGAGTCTTCCATTCGCGCCTCATCACAATCAACTAGACAACCCAATGTGGGATGTCCTTTCCATGACAAGTATTTTGGTTCTGTCAAGCCCCTGAGCCTCATCTTCACAATACTTGACGCACTCCCTTGCCACCGTAAAATATATGTGTCAGATAGAACGACTGACGAATATGGTTGGATGTCGCAGGATGTGAGATGTCCTCGAGTCGTGACCTGACAAAGACATAGCGACACAAAAAACAGAGCGACCTGGTTCCCTGCAAGAGTTCCCCGGCCGCTCGTGCGTGTAGTATATCACAGTACCGCACGAGTATGCAAGGGGTTCTGGAGAGTTGGTTCCAGAGCCCCTTTTGTGGTACTTTTGGGCGGTTGTGACAGTATATTGGGAGGTGATTCATGTAGAGAGAAGACGCAGAACAATCAAGGTAAGCCTGTGACGTAATGGTGGAGTGTAATTAGCAAAAATGCCAAAAGGAGGAATCGAATGAACATTGAACGCTCTAATGCAGAACTATTTGTGACATGTAGTGGAGGTGCAATTGAAAGAAATGGCTTTGGCTGACTTTGTTAGACACCTGGCCTACTTGGTATTAACAAGTGCCATAGGGAAGGTGTTGCTTGCGTCTGCAGCAACGCTGCTGGTGAGCCTCTTTTCGTATTTGGCAACGGAGCTGTCTGTTCGAACTCAACAAAAAAAGGCTTCCGTGAGTATCCCCTCACAAAAGCCCATTACTGCGCAATTCCATACCAATGATACTCAGGACGACGTGAAGTTCAACAAGACCCAAGGAGTCGGTTCAGTACCGGCCGGAGTGGTGACCGTGGAGTTCAAACACATGTCCACGGACACCATTCTTCTGACTTTTCCATCGTCGCTCACGGGGACTCTGGTGCCTCCCGGAACAACACTAACGCAAACGCCAACGGGCTCGGACAAGACCTCTTCAGGTGACGGTGCGTGAAGAAGTCGAAGAAGTACCACAGGCACATTCGTTAGAGCTTGCCATCGGGGCGAGGGGGACGACCTCCCGCCCCGAATACATGGAACCCCGCCTCCGCGAGGACCACGAAAACTAACCCTTTGGGCTGTCATTCCTGTGCATGCGGGAATCTATCTCTTGTTGCAGTTGGGCAAACCGCTTGTTTCAGCGATACTGTAACCATGAGGGATGACAATAGATGACCTTCAGGAGAATCCTCAAAGGCGCGCTGACCCAATTGCCCATCGAACTCTATGAGCTGATGGTCCGGGGCCCCTCACGCCGTCCTCTGCCGCCCGTCGACTTTACCAGCAGAGACCACTTTCCTCATCGGGGTGTGCGCCTCGAGTGGTGGTACTTCACCAGCGTTCTGGTGACACCGAAGAGGAAAGCCCCTGTTGGACTCGAAGTAACCTTTTTCAGAGTGAAGACGCTCGTTGACAGTGTGATCGTCCACGTGGCCGTCACCGATGTCGATGGACAGAAGTTTACCTACACCGGCATGGTCTTGCCCGTGCATATCCCGTTCACCTCCGACGCCCACACGGTGATTGCACTCTTCGGTAACCGGGTGGGGCTCAGCGAGAGTAACAATAGTTTTGTCATCGATGCACGCGTGAGGGGTCTGCGAGTGCACTACTCTTGTGTCATCCGGGACATCATGGCACAGGGGGCGGGCGGCATCCAGGAGATGCAGAACAGTCCGGGCGATGCTTCTTACTATTTCACGCTGCCCAACATGAAGACCGAGGGCACGATCGTCCTGAATGGCGAGAGCCTGCCTGTCACTGGCTTGACGTGGCATGACCACCAGTGGGGCAACTTCAACGCGGTCAAGATGAAATGGGACTGGTTCTCGCTTCGATTCGACGCCGACGACCTCTACATCATGTTGTTCAACTTTGACCGGTGGGGCACGACGTATGGAGCCGGGAACATATACCGGCATGGGCAAACGATGCGTGTCGAACGGTTCGAGGTGCGGGCGTTGGATGTCTGCGTGGCTCGGAACGGCGTCACGTACCCCGTCGACTGGGAGATACGGATCTTCGACAGTCCCGAAGCACCGGATCCCTTCATGACTGCGTACGTGAAGCCGACACTCAAGGAACAGCACGTGCCATCCCTGATCACGCCCGACTACTGGGAGGGCCTGTGCACCGTCCACGCTGAGATCGTGGCCCCAGTCGATCTAGGCGGCGCCCGCTTCCTCGACAAAAAGGTGCTGGACGGCTTCGCCTACGTGGAACTGACAGGATACGAACGATAGTTGGTGCTACGCAATGACAGATTGGAAGACGCTTCTATGCCGCTCCGATTGGGAATTATGCTGGTGGAAGAAAGCGGCTATACTGCGCGCAACAACGTCGGACATGAGCGACGGTCGTTCCATGGAGGCATTGAGATGACAGACAACCCGTTTACGTTGCATCTCGCACGAGATGAAAATGGGAAGGTGCTGCATGGGCTTCATTAAGAGATTTGTCGTAGGGTTCATAGTTGTAATCATAGTTGTCGTTCTAGGTTTGGGATATTTGGGTTTTGTTCCGGGGGTTTCCAAAATACTTGGTTCTGACAAGCCAAGGAACTTAGGAATTACATACACGGCCGCAGATCTCAAGTCCATAACCTCTAAGAATCATGTGCAGAGAATAGTTCTGGAATCAGCGCCCAACATTAAGAGCAGCTTCGTTCTAAAAGGTAGCCAAGCCATTAACAATGTCTTTACTGACAAAGAAATAACTGCCCGTCTTGGTCAAGAATCTGATTGGTCGCTCAATCCCTTCACGAATGTTCAGATAAAAATAGGGGAAAATGGCGTGGTTGAAGCTTCAGGAGTCGTCAGAGTTGATAAGCTCAAGGGCTACGCCGAGGCGACTGGGGTATCTTCAACAGATATCGAGGCTATTTCCAAGGGGATGGATAAATACAAAGTGCCGAGAATATCCTTTCCTGCTTACGTCAAAGGCAGTCTG
>Ga0209540_10001707_pt1 | contig 16211 bp, 12 predicted proteins | sample BarGraIncu01121A_FD_184501 | JGI IMG/M metagenome (GOLD analysis project Ga0209540, IMG submission 184501) | Arctic peat soil microbial communities from Barrow, Alaska - Barrow Graham LP Incubations 011-21A (SPAdes) (version 2) | ecosystem: Environmental > Terrestrial > Soil > Wetlands > Peat... | reverse complement strand
AGTTGTTCTTGAATAATCAAGCAGATCGTTAATTAGTTTCTGCATGCGGTTTGCACCGTCAACAGCATACTTAATGTAGTCGTTTGCATCCTGATCTAATTTATCTTTATATCTTCTTTCAAGCAATTGAGTAAAACTTGCAACCATTCGTAACGGTTCCTGCAAATCGTGCGAAGCAACATAGGCGAATTGTTCCAGTTCTTGGTTGGCAATGATTAACTCTGCTGCCCGCTTTTCTTTTTCTTCGTTTTGAAAGGCAAGTTCTTTATTGGCAATAACTAACTCGGCAGCACGCTTTTCTTTCACCTCGTTTTGAAATACAAGCTCTTTGTTGGCAAGGATTAGTTCTGCTGCACGCTTTTCTTTTTCCCTGTTTTGAAAGGCAAGTTCTTTGTTGGCAATAATTAGTTCATCTGCACGTTTTTCTTTCTCTTTGTTTTGAAAAGCAAGTTCCTTGTTGGCAATGATCAACTCATCTGCACGTTTTTGTTTCTCACTATTTTGAAATACAAGTTCTTTGTTATCCATTCCGTATTTGATTGTACTTAAATTTCTAAATTAAAGGAAGCATCTGTCAGATAAAGTGCTTATCTTTAGAGTGTTAAAACAAAAACTAACATTCACCCCACAGATACAACACAAAGATAATAAGAACATAGGATTTAAGGCAGGTAACGCCGATAAAAATTTCACAGAGGAACGATTAACAAGTTACACAGGATTGGCAGTAGTTTCAAAATACATTCAGGCACAGGGTTTTGGGAAATTGTTTGACAATATCTACAAATCCTTATCGACTTTGCCGGGGGTCACAGATTTAGCAATTTCAGTAGGAGGTACTTTGCCTGAATACATATTGGCATACGCAGCGGTAAACTCGGCACCAAAAAACAAAATCATAGATGAATACGATACCCATAACAGAATCAATATTATAGATCCGGCTGTTCCATAAACGGAAGCAGGTTCAGCTTTGCCAAAATAAAATGCAAGGGCCGTTTTGCCTATCGTAAATAATAATCCGGCAATTAAAGAGCCCAACCAAACATGTTTCCATTTTATTTTCGCATCAGGTAAAATTTTAAACATGAGTGCAAAGAGAATGGATATTACAGCCAGTGAAAAAATAAAATTGAGAATATTAAAAATTATTACCACTAAGCCTGCTGCATCAGCTTTAATCCAATCGCTCATGGCTGCAAGTGCAGTAGAAATAACCAGCGAGATTAAAAGTAAAAATGCTATTGCTAAGATTAATCCAAATGAAAAAAGCCTTGCTTTAAGAATAAGTAGAATTCCTTTTTGGGGAACTACTTTAACCTGCCAAATTATATTTAATGTCTTTTGCAATTCGACAAACACCCCTGTCGCCCCTACGAGCAATATAATAATACCAATAATTGAGCCCAAAACAGTAGATTTGGATTGACTTGCGTTTATCAACATTTCTTTTATTTGGGCAGCGGTATCAGCCCCCATCGTGCTTGATACTTGTGCTAATATACTTTGATTGACAATGTCTTTTTCAAAAAAATACCCCGTGATAGTGATGATAAGAAATAATAATCCAGGTATGCTAAAGATAGCATAGTATGCAATAACGGCACTTTGTCTGAATGGATCTTTATTGATCCATTCAGACAAAGTTATTTTAAATAACTTGCCTAAATTTTTAATTATTACAAATTGCATATTGCCTTTTCTTACAGCGTACTCCTGTTTTTCTTGCGTTCCTTCAAATATTTTTTTCTCGGTGCTTCATTATTTAAATCATTCATTTTCTGGTATGCCTTTATTATGGATTCCGGAAATTCGCCTTTGTATACTATTTTGTAGAATGAAAAACCGTTATACGGAATGACATTTTCGCCTGTAGAAATTTTTACCCGTTTTTCCAATCCTTTTTTCTTGAAATAAACCATAAAAGCATTTGCTCTTTCTCTGTTTAATCGGTTGAATTTTGCTTTGATAATAGCTGCATCAACAAGTCTGGCGCATTTTTCCTGCACGGTAAATATCGTCGAGTCTTTTATTCGCTTGTTTAAATAGTGAATAAACAAGGAATCCTTTGCCGACATTTTATCTACTTTTGCCGAATCCTCTTCACTAAAGGACCGAGCGGTTTTATTGTTCATCGCAAGGAAAACCTTCTTCTTCGCTTCAAAAAACAGCAGGTATTCTTTTTCTTTTATTGCATACTGTTGCGGATAAACAATAATATATGCGTCAGGATTTTTTACCAGGAAGTCTGCCATTTTTTCAATAAACTTTTCCTGGCTAGGCAGAAGTGAGCTTTGACGCATCTCCCATTTCAATGTGAGTGATTTCTCAATTTCAGTTTCTATATTTTTTACCTCAATTCCATAAGGCGTTGTTGGGGGTTTAACAAAAATATTTTTGAGCACATCAAAGATTACATCGCGCAAATGGAATTTCGGATTCTTCAAATTGCCGGTTATCGGGATTTTGTAATCGATAACGTTACCTCGTTCACGAACAAATGCCATTATCAGCGGAACAGGAATCCATTTTGTGTCCTTATTTCTCAGCCGTTTGGCTACGCGAGGGTCAATGATAAGCAAATGATTATCGCTTTGTATTTTTCCGTTTCTCACGTTCCATATACCATTTAATTCTATGGTTCCCCGGTCTAAAGGAAAGGAAGTATAAGTAATTGTGTAGGGATTAAACATGGCAGCGGGTAATTTTTGAAGATGATATTGCATATCAAAATCTGAGCTGTCTTTGGGATTTATGCTTAGCGTCACGGTCGCATTACCATACGGCTTAATACCGGATTTTAAAAATAAATATACCCGCTTGTGATCTTTGTCAATGGAATCGGCAGAAACAAAAAGCGGTTTTAATTGTACTGCAAATTTTTCGCTTAAAGAATAATCATTGAACTCCAAATCACCATTGTAAATTGCCAGTCGGTTAAGCTTGTAATCACTTCGAAAAAAATTCTTCGACAATGCTTTTATATAATTGCCTATAATAATAATAAGGTTAAATTTAGCAGTATATGATTTGGTCGCTAAAATGTTGGTTCCATATTTTCCAAACATTTTTTGCAGGTTATCGAAATAATCATAACGCTCATATCTGAAATAAGGATTGCTGAGCGAAAGTGAATCGAAAAGATATTTATGATTCTTCGGGCTAAGCTCATATATCGCTAACGCTAATTTGTCGAAGGAAGCATAATCATCTTTCGGATTTTCCCCGGAACTAAAATCATTAATTGCCAGCAACCCTGAAAAAGTAACATTTTCTGCATTTTTAAAATTACCTTTTACATTCAGATCTGCATCCAGGTTGGCAGAGAAGTATCCATACGTTAAATCTTTGAGGTATTGTTCCAAAATATTTAAATCGAATTTTTGAGCAATAACACCCAGACGAAAATCCTCGTTTTTGAAATTGATAGTGAAGTTGCCTTTCATACCGCCGCTTCCTATGCCCGATAAAAAAGAAAATTTTGCAGCAAGAGTGTCTGAATCCCATCGCTTTCCTGTGCTTTCAATATTTACTTTTGTAATAAAATAGTTTATTGGAGTCACCTTTTCACGGTAATAGAATTCTCCATCCTTTATTTTTATAGTGAGAATATTAAAATGACCGGTTTCTTTGGCCGTACCTGGCTTCTTTTTCGAAGAAAATTTTTTAATGAGGTCATTAAAATTTAAATCCTTTTTGTTTTGTATTATTATCCCGCGCGGACGATTTAGTGTTATTTCGCTTATTTCATAAGTTTTAGATAATATTTTAAGCATGGCAAAATTCGCACTGACACCACTTGTAGAAAAGAAAACACTGTCGCTTTTTAGTTCATAAATTTTAAGGTTGCTAAAATAAATGTAACCGGTAAACGGGTTAACATAAGCCCAGTCCATTTTAATTTGCCGACCGGTATATTTTTCATCATACTTTTCGACTAAATATTTTGTTATGGGTGAAATTAATAAAATAACAACCACTACTATGATTACAATGGTACCTATAAAAATAAGTAGCGGTTTCTTTATTTTGTGCATGTGACTCCTTTAAAGATGTTTGACAGATGAAACAAACTTCTTTAGTTGATAATTAAAATCCTCGGGATTCTCCATGTTGGCTAGATGACCGGCATGTTCTATAATGTTCAGGAAAGATCCTTGAATTTTTTCTTGTATCAACCATGCTGCGGAAGGAGGCGTGATTTTGTCTTCTTTCCCCACCATTATAAGCACTGGTACCTTTATCTCCGGCAGTTTATTGCAAGTTTCTTTACGCACAGATAAAGCAAGCAAGGTCTTGTAGAGCGACTGTTTGGAAGTTTTCACAATCATCTTCCTTACAGCAGCGATTTCTTCTCCTCTTGTTGTGAAAGATTCAGGTGCGAAAAGATTACTTATACTCTCATCTGCATAATCATCCACTCCGTTTTTCTTGATTCTTTCAATTGTCTTCATTCGTTTTCCTTTTGCTTCGGGGGTATCGGCTATGCAATGGGTATCACTCAATATAAGCGCATCAAAACGCTCCGGGTAGTTTTCAATAGCATTTAGTGCTATGTATCCGCCCATGGATAAACCACACAATACAGTTTTATCAATTTTAAGGGCATCCATTAAGCAAAGCAGGTCTTTGACAAAAAGCTCAATAGAGAAGTCCTCATTTCCTGAATCGGAGCTCCCATGCCCGCGGATGTCATATGCAATCACGCGGTAATCATCCTTTAGCTCTTCTAATTGCACGTTCCACATAGACTTATTAAAAGGAAAGCCGTGAATGAAAATGATGACTGGCGCGTCATCCGGTCCTTCATCGCTGAAACTGACCGTAAGATTATTTACGGTCATCTTGATATTGTTTCCTAGGTAGCGCATGGGATTGTTATTATTATTTGATTATTCTTAAGTTTTGTACATTTCCGGCCATTTCCAGTTGCGTATTTCAGGCATATCGTCGCCATGTATAGAAATATATTGTTTGTGCTTCAAAATCCTGTCCCGCATTTCTTGTTTTACGGGAACCCCAATCCTGTCCAGCATAGGTAAACGGTCAATCACATCCATCACAAGATGAAAACGATCCAGATCATTCATCACAACCATATCAAACGGAGTGGTAGTAGTTCCTTCTTCTTTATATCCTCTCACATGAAAATTATTATGGTTAGTACGTCTGTATGTCAGACGGTGAATCACCCACGGATAACCGTGAAATGCGAAAATAACAGGTTTGTCCTGAGTGAAGAGTAAGTCGAAATCTTTATCCGACAAACTGTGTGGATGCTCGTTTGCCGCCTGAATGGTCATTAAATCGACCACATTTATGACACGAATCTTAAGCTCCGGAAAATTCTGCCGGAGAATATCTACCGCTGCCAAAGTTTCCAAGGTTGGTACATCGCCGGCGCAAGCCATTACAACATCCGGTTCGTCGTGCATATCGTTACTCGCCCACTCCCATATTCCAATTCCGGCAGCACAGTGACTTTCAGCAGCATCGATATTCAGAAACTGCAGAGCAGGTTGTTTTCCGGCAATAATGACATTTACATAGTGACGGCTCCTAAGGCAATGATCTGTTACAGAAAGCAGCGTATTGGCATCGGGTGGAAGATAGACACGAACAATTTCTGCTTTTTTATTAAGGACATGGTCAATAAATCCCGGATCCTGATGGCTGAAGCCATTATGATCCTGCCTCCATACATGTGACGTGAGCAGATAATTTAATGAGGCAATAGGGCGGCGCCAAGGAATTTGTTTGGAAGTCTTTAACCACTTGGCATGCTGATTGAACATTGAATCGATAATGTGAATAAATGCTTCGTAGCAAGAGAAAAAGCCGTGTCTGCCTGTGAGAAGATAACCTTCCAGCCAACCCTGACACAAATGCTCACTGAGGACTTCCATCACCCGGCCATCATTCGCAAGATGATCGTCTCCTGGCAATATTTCGCCGGTAAAAACGCGATTTGTCACTTCGAACAAAGCATTGAGCCGGTTTGAAGCAGTTTCATCTGGTCCCATAACCCGGAAATTCCGGTTTTCTGCATTAAGTTTAACCACATCTCTTAAAAACTCACCCATCACACGGGTAGCTTCCGCTTCAATTGTTCCCGGAAAATTTACCGCTACAGCGTATTGTCGAAAATCCGGCATGTTGAGGTCTTTAAGAAGAATACCACCATTGGCGTGAGGATTAGCCCCCATGCGTCGTGACCCTTTTGGGGCAAGATCGGACAGGTCTGTCCTTAATTTCCCGTTTTCATTAAAAAGCTCTTCCGGTTTATAGCTTAGCATCCACTGTTCAAGTATCCTTATATGATCTGGTTTAGTGGCCAATTCAGATAATGGAACCTGGTGGGAACGGAACGTACCTTCAATCTTTATACCGTCTACTATTTTGGGGCCTGTCCAGCCTTTGGGAGAGCGCAATACAATCATAGGCCATTGCGGACGCAAAGAGAAACCGTTTGATCTGGCATCTGCCTGGATGGTTTGAATTTCAGTAATAACATTGTCCAATGTTGTGGCCATTTGCCGATGCATTATTTCCGGATCGTCCCCCTCTACAAAATAAGGCTTATATCCATAACCAACCAGCAAACTTGTCAACTCTTCCTCGCTTATTCTTGCCAGTATGGTGGGGTTGGAAATCTTGTAACCATTCAGGTGCAGGATGGGCAGTACAACTCCGTCATGCACGGGATTTAAAAATTTATTGGAGTGCCAGCTCGCTGCCAGTGCACCTGTCTCTGCTTCACCGTCACCTATTACACAACAGGCCATCAAATCGGGATTGTCAAATACTGCCCCATAGGCGTGCAATAGCGAATAACCAAGTTCTCCTCCTTCATGAATAGAACCGGGAGTTTCCGGAGCAACGTGGCTTGGGATTCCTCCGGGAAAAGAAAACTGGGTAAACAATTTTTTCATGCCCGCAGCATCTTGAGAAATGTCTGGATAAACCTCACTATATGTACCTTCCAGATAAGTGTTAGCAACCAATCCCGGCCCACCATGCCCCGGTCCTGTAATATAGATTACATTCAGATCGTACTTATTAATTACCCTATTCAGATGTACATAAATAAAATTAAGACCAGGCGTGGTTCCCCAATGGCCCAGCAATCTCGACTTGATATGCTCGAGTTTTAGCGGCTCCCGTAAAAGAGGGTTATCAAGCAGATATATCTGCCCGACAGATAAATAATTAGCCGCCCGCCAGTAAGCATTAATTTTCTCAACTTCCTCACTTGTCAGTTGAGGAGGTATTTGCAGTTCAATTATTCTCATTTTTTGGAGCCGTTATTTTTTATAAGACTGCCATAACATTACCCCGCCAACCCCCATTACAGCGATGCCAATCAGTGGTGACCAATTGAGGTGATGCGGTTTGTTTCTGGTAATTTCAACTTTTCCGATATCTACTACTTTCTCTTTGGTAAAAAAAGTAAAGGCAGAAAAAGCGGTTAACACTAAACCAAGAATAATAACCAAGATTCCAGCTTTTTTCATAATTCACACGCCCTTTCGAATTTTCGAAAAATGGTTAAAGCGCCGATATGATTTTTTGCATTTCTTCTTTTGTTTTGCCAAGTTTGATTTGAAGTCTTCCAAACATCTCATCTTTCTTGCCTTCTGCAAACATAAGGTCATTGTCTGTTAAGATCGCGAATTTCTGTTTGAGTTTGCCTTTTTGCTCATTCCAGTTTCCTTTTGCTTCTGTTGTGTTCATTTTCTTAATTTTAATTATGAAAGAATTTTCACAACGCAAATATTCCTCTTTTAAATTTGAAAAGCATTACACAATTCAAGAAAAGAGTTACATAATTCGCACGTTCACAAATTTAAGGATCGTTCTATTTTTTGAAACTTGACCTATTAACTAACGACAAAAGGCATTTCCGGTCATCTCCGGTAACTATGCCTTCCATATATACAAAACATAAAGGCTTCTTATCATAACCAAGCATCACTTCGCACGATTCTTTAGCAGTACTGATATAAACCTTACTGAAGAAATTGTTAAATACAGACTTAGAATCTTCAGAAATAAATAGCTTAAAGTTGCTGTTTACCAAACTAAAGCGTCTCTCACCAAGCATGTCTGCACCAGTGAAGTTCAACTCGCAGATAGAACCGTCGCAATCGAGTATAAAATAGCCTATTGGTGCTAAATCGTACAACATTGTGAATTTTTTAAGAGCCGCCTCTGCCGTTTCATATGCCTGAGACAACTCTTCGTTCTGCATTTCTAATTCTATCTGATGTACCTGGAGTTCGTGCATGAGTTTTTTTACGTCAGCTTCTATAGCCGGAGCATTAATGTTTTCTTGGTTTTCTTTCAACTGTTCTTCGGCTTTAATGCGCAGCCTCAGGGGATCTGTAAAATTCAGTTCTTCGTTACTCATGGCTTAGTTGTGTTTTTGGCAATAATAATCAGTCCGGATGCTATTTTCTGGCTGTCGAGCAGTACTTTTACCGACCATTCAACAACCGGCACATTACCTCCTGCTGCTTTTATCTGCATTTTAAATTTGCCGTTCCGGGCCTCGTCCAGCAGTTTATTCATGTCATTTTCAACCTTTTTTTGCTCTGGTTCAGGAATAAAAAGCTGAATAAAATTTTGGTTTATTGCCTCCTTGCGATTTTTGCCGAAAAGATTTTCGGCTTCGGAATTAAATTCCAAAATTTTACAATCTGTTGACAATTTAATAATTACATCTGATAATGAATTTAAAAGTAAATTATTCATTTGTTCTGATTCGTATGATTTTTCTTTCGCCTGCTTGATGTCGGAAGTATTGATAAAAGTGATTAACAGGCCGTCAATTCTGTCGTCGAATGTGCGGTAGGGCATAATGCGAATGGAAAACCATCGCCCGTCTTTAGTGGGAATTTGATTTTGTACAAACACGAGTGTCCTTAATACTTCGAGAGCATCGGTAGCTAAATCCGGGTATATAAGGTCGGAAACTATGTCGGTAAAAGGTCGTCCTATATCGCTTTTTATTAGTTTTATAATTTTGGTCGCCGGCAAAGTATAGCGACGAATATTCAATTCTTTGTCGAGAAATAAAGTAGCAATATCGGTGCTGTTTAGCAGATTCTTCATATCACTGTTTACCTCCGACAAATCATTTACCTTCGACTGTAATTCTCCGTTCACCGTTTGAAGTTCTTCATTCATACTTTGCATTTCTTCTTTTGAAGTGGTAAGTTCTTCGTTGGTAGATTGCAGTTCTTCATTGGTAGATTGTAATTCCTCGTTGGTAGATTTCAGTTCTTCCTGCGATGTCAGCATCTCTTCGAGAATATTCTGCATCTCTTCACGAGCGTGTTGCAACTCTTTCTCTAACTCCGATTGTATGGCACTGTTTAATTTCTTCTCCCCAATTTTTGTCTGTAGTTTGATGTAAGGAATCTCCGGCACATCGGTAAAAATTATCATTACCAAACCGTTTAAAGGCTTCGGTTTATCAATCCATTGAAAATTAATATTTAATGTTTGCGTATCACCATTTGTACCTACTTTAACATTCTGCAAAACCACAGCTTCTTTTTTCATAATGGCTTTGCGGAAAGCAATCGGGAATTCGTTGCGCAAACCTTCGCGTAACATTGCAAAAATATTCATATTAGCTTTACCAACCGCCGGTTCAAGATATTTTCCGGTATGTCCGCTTATATAGATGATATCGCCATTTTCGTTCACCAAAACTCCGGCAGGTGAAAAATTCTGCAACAACAGTTGATCGGCAAGGGTTTGAATATTAAGGGTAGATTTGGCAGGTGTTTGATATTCTAAATTGGAAGTTTTGATTCGGGAAAATGATTCGGGAAAATCGAATAATTCAGGTATCAAGGTGGCAGCAGTGCGTTTGAAAATTTTCAATTTACTATCTACAGCTGTAAAAAGATGACTCTGCGTTCCAAGTGTTTCGGAGCTGCCCAGCAGCATAAATCCGTCAGGATTGATACTATAGTAAAACAGTATGAGTATTTTTTGTTGCAACTCGGCATCCAGATATATAAGCAAATTGCGACACGAAAGAATATCAATCTTGTTAAAAGGAGGATGCATGATAACATTATGTTGTGCAAATACAATCATTTCCCTTATTTCAGTACTGACGCGGTAGCCGTCATCTGTTGCGACAAAAAATCGATTCAGGCGGTTTTGTGATACATCGGCAACAATATTTACAGGAAAGATGCCTTTTCTGGCTATTTCAATAGCTTCATTGTCGAGATCAGTAGCAAAGATCTGAAGTGAAAAGCTTTGTTGCGGGTTGATTTTTTCAAGTGCTTCTTTAAACACTATGGCTAATGAATATGCTTCTTCTCCTGTCGAGCACCCTGGTATCCATGCCCGCAATATTGAACCGGTTTGCTGGTTGGCAATAATATTCGGAATAACTGTATTTTTCAATTTTTCCCATACTGTTGCATCCCTAAAAAAATTTGTGACGCCAATCATCAACTCTTTGAAAAGAATATCCACTTCCTTTGGATTTTCCTGCAAAAAATGGACATATGAAGCTATTTTATCAATTTTGTGAACGCCCATGCGTCTTTCGACGCGGCGATACACTGTGTTTTTTTTATACAAAGAAAAGTCGTTGCCGGTATAGGTTCGCAGTAGAATAATGATCTTTTCGAGAGCGCTATTGTCTTTAATCTCTATATTTATGTCTGGTTTAACCACCGGAAAATGATCAAGAAAATCCATGAGTTTAGCAGGTAATTCATTGGCCGGAGCTATAATATCTGCTAGCACGGTATCAATGGCATTGCGGGGCATGCTGTCGAATTTTGCCGAGGCAGGGTCCTGTACCATCACAATTCCGTTTTGTTCTTTTAAGGAACGGAGTCCTATGCTGCCGTCGGAACCCATGCCAGAAAGAATGAGACCTATACCAAGTTCTTTCCGGTCCTCGGCAAGCGAGCGTAAAAAGAAATCAATCGGAAGGCGAAGTCCTCTTGCTTCGATTGGTTCAAACAGGTAAAGCACACCTTTAAATATAGACATGCTCTTGTTCGGCGGAATTACATACACGCAATTTGACTTTACGGCCATACGGTCTTTAACCTGAAAAACTTTCATTTTGGTAATTCGCTGAAGCAGCTCCGGCAACATGCCTTTCTGTGTAGGGTCCATATGTTGAATAACAACATATGCCATTCCGCTGTTTTCAGGAACATTGCTCAGAAATTGTTCCAATGCTTCCAGTCCGCCGGCCGATGCACCGATACCAACTATTGGAAATTCACACATTTATTATTTCTTTTTATCTATTGCTTTTTGTTTTTCCGTCTTTTCTTTTGCTGCGTCTTCCTCGATTTTTCTGGCTGCTTTTTCTTTCTTGTTAAAATAGCCTTTTAGAAGAAAGTTTTCCTTAGCTGCATTCATGTTTTCATCTAATCCTTTGCTGCCACTTTTAAGATTCTCGATGGTCTGATTAAGATTTTCTGCAATTGTAGAATCCTGGATTAATCTCCCTATCGTTCCGCTTCCACTGTTTATTTTAATCATAATTTCTGCCAACTGATAGGTAATAATCGCGGCATTATCTATTGTTACTTGCAGACTTGTCATTATAGCGTCCATTTCTACAGGTTCTTTGGAAGCAATTTGCTGTCCGGCTTTTGCCATAGGAGCATCATCACTGCCTTGAGTTATAATTAAAACCCTGTCACCTATAATTCCTTCTGAACCTATGCCTGCCTCAGAATCTGCTTTAATAAATTGCTGAACATCTTTTTTAATAAGCATGTCAACCCGCACGGTGGAATCATTAATTATTGTAATATTATCTACAGTACCTACATTGATTCCGGAGAAACGGATGTTACTTCCAACCTGTAACCCGCTTATACTATGAAACTTGGTAGTAAGCTTAAAAACAGGATTAAATAAGTTTTGCTGCTTTCCTATAAAGAAGATGGCTAATACAAAAAGGACAAATCCTCCCGCAACAAACAAGCCTAACCGTATTTTGAATTTTGGTGTGTGCGTATCCATATTTTTATGATATTAATTTTGAGACGTATTTATTTATTAATTATTTAAAGAATGATTTGATTAAGACATCCGTTGATTTTTCAAATTCTTCTATATTTCCTTCCATATAAACTCCACCATCATGTAACATAATAACGCGGTTTGCAGTGGCACGGGCACATTCGATATCATGGGTGATTATTAAGGAAGAGGTTTTATATTTTTTCTGAACATTATTGATGAGTAAACTTATTTCGTCTGAAGTTACCGGGTCAAGCCCGGTTGTAGGTTCATCATACAACATTATCTGGGGGTCAACAACAATGGTTCGTGCCAGGCTAATCCGCTTACGCATTCCGCCTGATAGTTGCGATGGTATTTTGTTTAAGACATCGGATAAACCGACATGCTCCAAAACTTCTTCAATTTTTTTGTCAATTTCTTTTTGAGTAAGATTCTTTTTTATTCTTCGCAATGGAAATTCCAGATTTTGCTTTACTGTCATGGAATCGTACAGTGCACCGCTCTGGAAAAGAAAACCAATTTTCTTTCTCAACTCCCCTAACGCATCACTTTTTAGTGAACCTACATCTTCTCCAAGCACATTAATTGTTCCCCCGTCGGGTATTAATAAACCAACAATACATTTTATCAAGACAGATTTTCCTGAACCCGACTTTCCCAGCACCACCAGGTTTTCGCCATTAAAAAGCTGTAACGACACGTTTTTTAGTACTTCCAGTTCGTCAAATCCTTTGCTGAGGTTATTTATTTCCAGAATTGGTATAGTTTTCATATCATATCGGTAATTTGAGCAGCAATCAAGTCTATTATTATTACCAGCAATGAGGCTAGCACCACCGCTGAATTGGCAGCTACACCCACGCTCTCTGTTCCACGCCCTGCTGTGTATCCTTTATAACACCCAACTAAACCAATCACCGCCCCAAAAAAGAACGTCTTGACAACAGCCGGCAAAAAGTCAATATATTGAACCTGGCCAAAGGCCTGTGAGAAAAACAAAGCAAAAGTTACTTCTCCTTTAATGTTTGCGCCAATCCAACTTCCAAATATGCCCAGGACATCTGCATATAACACTAATATGGGTATCATCAATGTTGCTGCCAATACTCTTGTAACAATTAAAAATCTTACAGGATTGGTAGATGATACTTCCATGGCATCTATTTGTTCAGTTACTTTCATTGAGCCCAACTCTGCACCCATGCCTGAACCGATTTTCCCTGCGCATATCAATGCCGTTATAACAGGCCCCATTTCTCTGATGAGAGATATTGCCACCATTCCGGGAAGCATGGAAACAGCTCCAAAACTCAAAAGGGCGGGCCGGGACTGAATAGTAAGCACCAGACCAATAATGATTCCGGTTATGGAAATAAGCGGTAAAGATTTATATCCAATTTGAAAACACTGGCGCAAAAATTCTTTGAACTCAAAATCACGAGAAAAAGTTTCTTTAATCGTACATGATATGAATAAGAAAAAATTGGCTACCTCCGCTAAAAATTTTTTTACACCTTGCGTTTTTTCGAGAGTTTTTTCACTGAGCTCAATGGTGTGTCTCTTTACATGCCTAATGATCGGGATTACTTTGATATCAGGAATAATTCTTTTCATGATAAAAATTTGATTACAAATAAGAACAGAGGCCATAGTCGAGGCCTCTGTTTTTATTTAGAAGTGAATATTGCTAATTATAAAACAGAAGCACGGGGAATAACATCAATTGTAACCGTCCGGTTATAAAAGCGTTCCTCAGGGAGCTTGTTTCCGAATTGCGATACACTTTCATCTTCGCCAAATCCGTATACTTCAAATTTCACATCGTTTCTGCCTGCTTTAGTCAGGGCATTTTCAATGATACCTTTGACTTCGTTAGCTCTGTCCAATGATAACTTTAGGTTATGGGCTTCTTCTCCAATAATATCGGTATAGCCGCGTATAATAACTGTTCCACCTGTAGGAATCTTTGGTGTTACAAAATCTGTGAGGTATCTTTCGTAAATATCAATGGCTTTCGATTCATCAAATTCGAAAAGTACGCTGAATCTCATTCCTTCCTCGTTATTGCGCAGGGTCCACAGAACCACGTGTACGGGAGTTTCCCTTTTTATAGTATTGCCGCTCTTGGTTTGGCCTACCATTGTTACCCTATAGTTGCCTTCTGCACGGGTACCCAAAATGGATTTTCCAGGAATACTTACTTTCTCTTGGGTATATGGTCCAAAATGTTGCACATTCCCGTTATCATCCATGATCTCCAAAGACCATGACGAGAATGCTTCATTTGATCCCTCAGCATTGAAAGAAACATAGCTGTCAATCGGTGCTTCTTGTATGGCATTGATTTCCACCGGTCTCAACTGGCCGTTTCCGTTTATACCGCTCTGGAATTCCATAAGTAATTCAGGTGAACTGCTCTCGACAGAAACTCTGCGGTCTCCCTCACGAAGGAGAACAAGTTCGAGTGTGCCACCCGGCTGTTCAGATGGAATTTTTGGTTTAAACCTGCCTTCGGTACTAATTCTCGTAGCATCAATTTCAAAAACATCTACCAAGTATTGCTTGGTTATTTCTGCCATTTCCCTACCCTCTTGCGGGCCTTTCTCCGACGATCCAACCAATGTAATGGTTGTCAGGCGATTTTTCTGCATTCGGTCACCGAGGATGTTTAGAACATTATAATAAACAATCATTCCTCGTCCGGGACGACCAGACAGTTCTATAGGTGCCGGCGCTCCCAGTTGATCTTCTCTAAAGTCTTTAACCTGGCCTTTTCTTAGCAAAACATAACGATTGGGTATCTCAGTTGATCCAAGATTGAAGAACACGTAGTTAAGAAGAGGGAATGTTTCCCTCATTTTGCGCTCGACCGGAATATTCTCGGGAGAATAAACAGAGAAGCGGACTTCAGGCTCCGGTATTACAACCACTACTGGTACAGATACGATAGCCTCTTCCGGTACAAAAATTTTATGACCTCGTCCGAATTTAATGGCAGCACCTACCCTCAAAGTGGTGACGGTCCATGTTTCTATTGACCGTGGGGACTGACCAAAATACGGTTGAAAAGAGACAAACGGAGAGATTACAATTTGTGTCTTTTTGTTCTGTGAAGAGATTGGAATGTCGTATCCTGCTCCCACTTGCATTGAGATTCGCGATTGGTAGATATATCTAAAATCTCCTTCCACATCCGGGGCGGCCACTTGGTCGGGGAAATCCGGGTTGATACCTTGCTCGTAAGTGAACGCTTTTGTTAAATTGATAGCAAAGCGAGGGCCTCCAAACAAGTAAAAATTAGATTTGAACGGTGCTAAGCGCAGACTCGGTTCAATGGTAAAATAGCTAAGGTTAGTGGACAAGTCTGCCGGGCAGTTACAAGGAGTGAGTACCTGTTTGAAAGAGCCCCTGCGACTGTCGTATCCTGCCTGCAGCATAATACCCAACCTTGAATCTGGGCTATGATACTCCAAAAGTGGTGCAACATAGAGTCCCACACCCTTACCATTATGAAATGTAGCGGGAGTTGTAAAATCACAAGTCAAGCATTGAGTGGTGCCGTTATAGAAATTAAAATTTGCACCTGCCGCTACACCAAACCACCATGAGGGTTTCGTGAATTTAGTCCCCTGCGCCTGAAGCGGAGCCAGAATAGCTGTCAAAATAAAAGCGCTTAAAATAAGACTTTTAATGGGCAGTATATAAGGAGACCACGTCCTGCGTAATCCCTTATTAAAATTAGTTTTAGCTTTCATATTATTTATTATTTATAGCTTAGTGATTAGCTTTTATTGTTTCATTTTATTTGAATTAATCCCGCCTTTCGGCGGGATATAATTTCGTATCTCTTATGCCTAATCGGGCACGTTAATTATTGTATTAACCATTGTAACTCCAGAAACCAGAGAAATCGCCCTACCGTTTAATACAGTTTGCACTGTAGTATTGGTACTGTTTCCCGGAGAAGACAAAGTGACACCTGAGTTGGCAATAATGGTTCCTACCATTGTTCCTCCCCCTGCATAATTAATAACAGCAGCAGTTCCAACATACCAGTATACATTTTTAGCTAATGCGCCGTTTTTCAATATTACACTTCGTGCACCTGAATCTGTTCCGACTGTAAGTGCAGTAGGCACCTGGAATATCCAGACTGCATTCGCGTCGCCCTGTGCATCCAGAGT
>Ga0209540_10001705_pt1 | contig 16227 bp, 15 predicted proteins | sample BarGraIncu01121A_FD_184501 | JGI IMG/M metagenome (GOLD analysis project Ga0209540, IMG submission 184501) | Arctic peat soil microbial communities from Barrow, Alaska - Barrow Graham LP Incubations 011-21A (SPAdes) (version 2) | ecosystem: Environmental > Terrestrial > Soil > Wetlands > Peat... | reverse complement strand
CCATTTATGGGGCGGATAAAATGATATAGATCTACAAGGCTTTAGCCAAATTTTAAATACTATTTGGCTAAAGCCAATATGTTTTTTGCCATCAGCCCGTCCCATAAATGGGACGGCAATTGATACACAAAATACGACATTATATTGTTCATATTACTTACATACACGGCATTATCCAATCTAAAGTTTTCATTTACCCAATCTTGATCATCGGTAAAAACATAATATTGCGGCGATCTTATATTAGTTTGAAAATAATCAATAAAATGCCTCCATAGAACACAATAGATAGTAACCAATTTCGCCAAATCAATATACTCCATTCAACTTTGAGTAGAATTATTCTTTATTATTTGCAACTCTATTTTTTAATATATGATTCTAATTTTAAGTACAACCTGAATAAGTCCGGTTGTATTCTCAATAGTGCATAAATCCGTCGGTGCCGGGGATAAACACTTACTACCTTAAAGCTCTCCCAATTAATCCGTTTTTTTATTTCTGCATCTTGGTTGCCAAACAACTTTACATTATTACTTGTAAAGGCTCCAAAATACTCCCCGGCTACCTCTCTATAAAGTTGACTTTTGTCTATATCTCTGATGAGGATAAAAAAATCGGAGAGTTTGTTTGCGACGGTAATCAGATCTAAAAGTCGCTGGGCATTAGTCGTTTGCATTATACTACCTTTCCTGATACGATAAACATATAGACAATCGGGGATTACTTTTACTGTTTGGGCATAATAATAAGCTAAGGGCGTAAACAGATTATCTTCATGGTAAATACCTTCTTCAAAAAATAAGTTGTTCTTCAAGATGTATTCCCTGCAATAGAGCCGCAATACAGAACATACAAAATGAAATTTTCGAGGAAGTAGAGCGTACTTATTATAATACTCCCAACCTGTCATCTGTGTTTCTTCTATTCCACTATCCGGTTCTTCGGTCCTTCCATCTTCAAATACCCTTCGACCATTAAAACATACTAAATCTTCTCCACGTTGTTTTTGTGCCAATATCTCTAAGGCGTTTGGTTCAATCCAGTCATCACTATCCAGAAAAAAAATATAATCTCCGCTTGCTTCTCTTATCCCTTTATTACGGGCAGCACTAAGACCTTGGTTTTCCTGAGTAATAATCTTTATTCTTTCGTTTTGCTCAGCATACTCCTCCAGTATAGTCAGACTTCCATCTGTCGATCCATCATTTATACATATAACTTCATAACCAGTATATGTCTGACTAAGTACTGAATCCAAACATTCTCGCAAATACTTCTCTACATTATAAACTGGAACTATAAATGAGAAACTAAGTTTTATCATTAAACAGACTGAATTATATTATTTTCAATATTTCGTTTACTTATCTAACTAGTTCTTGATGCATGAGCTGTCACAGACTAAAACAAAATCCACATCAAGATAATCCTTAAGCCCTTGATTTCTATAATCTTTTGAATCTGTCGACAACGAAAATTGTTCATATGGAAAATATGATTGATTCATTTTTTTTTCCAGTTTATAGTTGCCGACAACCAAATTCCACAATTTGCTATAAGTTGATTGGGATTTGGATACAACTATTGGTTTTATCAAAGCAACCCCCTTGAATTTCATTTCTTGTAAATCAAGCAACTCTTTCTCTCTCATCTTGATGTCATTGCAATAAGTTTTACATTTGGGTATATCAATTAGTGAAAAAGTAGCAGATATTGTGATCATTGAGGTTAAACCTATAATAATAAGAATGTAAATAATCCTATTCATCGAAAAATTTAATCCGAGTACTAAGCCCCAATAAGCAAAAAAAAATGTCATTACAAAAGATACATAACTTAATGATCGTAATGGCATCAAATCATTTATAGCATATACTCCCGGTAACAACGATATCCATAAAAAGGTAAACAATAAAATAATTGAACCTATAGCCTTTAGTTTCAATTTATCTTTATTCAAGAAAAAATTAGAAGTATCTACATCTTTTATCTGGGAACCGAGCCAATAAAATAAAGGAAAAACTAATATAAAATATAGAGATTTAGCCACTATTAAAAAAGTCAAATTGATCATTGCCCTAAAAGTCTTTAGGATCAACGCACCACCCGTAGGATGTATGAAATGTAAATTTGTTACAACATATCTCATCCTGACTTCATTTCCTGGAGCAATCAACATAATCACAAAGAACACACACAACAATAAATTTACTATCAACAATCTTACATTTACTTTATCAAAGAAAAAATTTCTGATTCCTAAATTATAAAGTTTGTATATATTGATTATACCCAACACTAATATAATCAATGGGGTATATGTTTCTGCCCCTCCACCAATAATAAAAGTAAGAATTAAAATAAGAAAATAAGCAATTAAGTTAGAAATCCGATATTCAAAAATAACCCAAACTAACATAAAAGTTAAAAATATAAGCATGACATAAGTGCTGGCACATAGCCAGTAAAAAGTACTTATTTCAAACAAACTCATTACGGACACATTAATAAAAAATATACTAAGTAACCATGATATTATTTTCTGCTTGTTTTTCAACAACAGGTTCAAGAATAAATAAAAACTAATATACCCCGTTACTAATTGAATAATGGTAACGAAAAATAAATGGTTTGAAAGCTTAAAAAAAAATGATGATAATAAAAAACTGCCATACCTACCTTGCCAGGTATTATACATTTCAATTATAAAACCGAATATACCATTTCTCTCAACTTTGGCTGTAAAAAGATAGTCATCAATTAATAAGTTATTGTAATAACCTACACCCAATAAGTAAATTAAAGACACAATATTTGCCGACGCCAGCAATAAAATAATTATTTGTTTTTTTGTCATATATTATCAACTTATTTTTTTTTCAATATCTTCTTAGTAACTTTTCTTATTTTCTTCAAGTTATTCTTAAAAATCAGATTTGTATATTGTTTAAACAACCAGACATTTTCATAAAAAGTAGGCTGATAATTTTCATCTAGCATTTTTTTACACTCTAACACTCTATCATTAATTCTCTTTGTATGTAATCTGTCATCGTTATATGCTCTTGAGAACCAAGTATGCATCAAAAATGGTTGACCGTTATTATCCTCCAGTATAGTCGTCAGCCCATCCTGATGTGTATTGGCACTCAAATATAAAGTTTTAAAGTTTTGATTCACCCAGATTAATAATGGATAATAGGGCTCAAAATAAACATATTCATAGGCACCTTTAAGCATTTCTACAGGACATTTTTCGACAAAAGATTCTTTATGAACGTTATAATCTTGTTCATTGTATTCAATGATTTTCGCTCTTAATAATTTTGTATTAAATACATTGAAGAAAGGATTTGTTACCAATGGATTAAAATGACGCAAATGGACAACACCACCATCGGGCATCCCACAGTTAGCATATCCATTTTCAACCACATATTGCACCAGATTTACTAATGAAGTAGTATCATAAACAAAAGCATCTTCATCAATATTAATTACTATATCAGCTTGTTCATCCTGAATTAGTTGTTGTAAATAACCATCAGCAGTGGTATTAGTAAGTCTTACTTTGGGGTAAGGTAAATCGAGAAATGATATTGCCGTTTTATACAATACATCATTCATAGATCTTGTATAGACCTTTATTCTATATTTTTCTAACAATTTTTCATTCATTAAAATAAAATTAATTATTTGATTTATTTTTCAGGACATACTGGATTGATGATCATACCACCACCTAAAGACAAAAGTAAAAACAGCAATCCTTTCCTTTATCTCTATTTTTTCGTGATAGCCGAACATTTCATCTCGAAGTTTCCAACACTGATAGGTAGCTTTTATATATGAAAAAAAAGTCTGTTTACTCATAAGAATGGCAATTTTTTTTATTTCTTCTATATGAACTATTACTTCTTTCTCATTGGACACAGAATTTAAGATTCCCTCTATTTTCAAGAATCCTCTTTTAATAATTTCTGATTTATTCCCTGTAATTAAGCCCCAAACAGCTAAAATCATTTTAGAAGTTCCACTCAGTTTTTTCTTATATTCTATATTCACGGTTTGATATTGCCAGGTCGAAGCTTCAGAATGCCTCCTCCATTTCTGAAGTTCTTTATCAATGACTGCGATGGACTCTAAAGACGAACAAATCAGTGCAATTGTATAGTCATGAGACGAGGGCTCTATACTAGAATCAATCAAATCAACTACCTTTCTATTGATCATACATGCATGTCCATAAACGTGATTCTCCCAAATTAATTTTTCTAATAAAAAATCTGCAATATCCAATTTATCATATAACTTTCCAATACTAGTTTTATTGACATCAATAATCTCCGAATTAGAGATTAGCAATAATTTATCTCCTACATTATTTGCCATTACTTCAAGCTTATCCAAATGCCAAATATCATCCTGATCGGAAATTGCGATAAAGTCCCCACTTGCTTTGCGAAGACTTCCTATAAAATTTATATGATATCCTAGATTCCGGGTATTTCTTTCACAAAATAATAGATTCGGATAACGCTGTTGATATTTCAATAATATATCCCATGTATGATCGGATGAGCAATCATCTGTAATTATTATTTCATAAATTGGATAGTTTTGACACAAAATTGAATTTAATTGTTCTTCCAGATAACATTCACCATTATAGGTACACATTACCACAGATATTTTTCTAATATCATTTTTCATCAATTCTTTCTTAAATCATTTTGAGTAACAAATAGCTTCATTAATTCTATTGACTTCTCGGTGTCAAATTTTCTTGCAAAAAAACAATTACTTTGTGATATGCTCTCAAAGTCTTCAAGTCCCAACGTTTTGGGTCCAATATCATCACTAGACCAAACTATATACCTCAAGCTATTATTATGAGGTTTGAGTTCTAATTCATTCAACAATATTGTTTGAAAAAAAATTTCTTCACCGACAGCCGTATATTTGAATCGTTTGATGTACTTTGGATTTTTATCAAGGTAAAATACAATAGATTCCATGCCACTAGCAGATAAACTCCAATAGGTACCTCCTCCCCATAATTTCTCATCAAAAAAGTTAAATGACCTTTTGAATTTCAATGCCTTTTGCACTCTAACAATATTATGATTCATTTTCCCCCATTTCCCTCTAAAATCAAATAAATTTAAAGCCAATGAATAATAACAAATTCGGTTATACCCTCCATCATACCCCCAATTGAGTTGAGGCAACTGAAAATACTCAATAAAATTATCATACCTACGGTTTTCAAAATAGGTTTTAAATTCAGACAAGGATTTTATTGGTAAATCACTGCCCGTAATTAAATGATAATATTCATATTTCTCTACTTTAAATGCCTCCTGTATTAATAATACGATAGCAAAAATATGATTACTACCGCCCCATTCTATCCGATATTTACTATATACATGTACACGCGAATCGCTTCTCAAAAAAGCAACATCCTCTTTACATTTTTTGTCTACATGAATATAAAAATCAAAATCATTATCAAAGTATTCAAGAATATTCGATAAAAAATCCAAATCCTTATAAGCAGTAATTAAAATAACTTGCTTCATTCTTCCAATGATATTCTTTTTATTCTCAATTCAGATTGTTTTTCGAACCTTACTTTACCTCCATTGGCTAATATAGCTGTTCTATATCCTGCTTTTTTCGCAAACTCTGTCACCTTTTGACTATAAATTCCATACGGATAAGCAAAATGAGCCACTGGTTTATTTATATGTTTTTCTATCGTAGCTTTAGAACCTTTTAATTCTTTCTCTAGTTCTTTAGTCGACAAATTAGTCAATGGACTATGAGTGACTGTATGTGACCCAATTGTACATAAAGGATCGAAGGCTAACTCTGCAATTTGATCCCAACTTAGGGCAAACTGTTCAGCCAAAGTTGAAAACGAGAAAGTATACTTATTAAGTAACTGCCCGACAAGCCTTTCCATATCTTCTCCTTTGGCATTAAATACTTTAGAACGAACATTATCGAAAGCCTCGTTCTTTTCTTCTATGGTTAAGGCCTGTAGATTTGTTCCGTCACCCAGTACCAATGTGTCGTTGTCTTTCAGAATTGCTTCCAACACATACCACCACATGGCTGCCTTTCTATCAGGGAAGTCAGTAGTCACATAGATTGCAAAAGGACAATTATACTTTTTAAATATAGGATAAGCCAACCCATAATTATCAGTGTATCCATCATCAAAAGTAAAACACACAAACTTTTGTTTCGGTCTCATTTGTTTGCTAACAATCTCGTGGACTTCGTCCAAAGAAACAAACTGATAACCTTTTGCCTTATATTCGAGAATAGTTTTCTCTAAAAACTTTGGAGTAATTTCCATTTGCCGATTAGCATCCAGTAGGCTTCTGTTCTCAACTACCCGATGCAACATCAGTATCTCCCCCACAGCTGGATGAAACAGTTTATAAATTTTGCGTTTTATTTTTTGTAGAATCATACTATTTTAAAATACATCGCTTAGCAATGCCTAGATTCCTTCTTATATTCATGTAAATCCAACTAAAAGAGAAAAAATATCGTATCAAAGCAACTATATTCATCTTTTGAAAAAACCGACTTAAAATATATCGCTTTAGAAACACTTGCAAATGATATTTTAAATCAGCATTTAAAATATTCGGATCAATTTCTTTTCCACTCTCATCATTTCTTTTACAAATAAGTTGACTCCATTTGACAAATTGCTTATAATCATTTATCGATTCAATTTTCCCTTCCACAAATTGGTTGATATGAAAATTCTTTTCATCCTGACTGAAATTTAAAGAAATCCGTTCTAGCATTTCCAACCGTACTTTATTTTGTACCTGCATTTGCTTCGAAGCATTCGCAGCAGAACAAATTTGTTCCTCATGCTGGCGATAGCGTACCAAAGGTTCAGGAATATTATATATTTGAGTCAGTTCAATACAATCAACCCACATTTTGTAATCGTCGGCCAATCGATACGTTTCGTTATACGTGACACCCGTCTCTACTAAAAATGATTTACGGAATACAACACTAGGATGGCTCATACAGCAAAAAAATAAAAAGCCCACTTTTAAATGTTCATTTGTAATAGGAAAGATTTTCACACCGCTCCGGTCGCCAAACAGTTCGATGGATGTTCCACAAATTCCAATTTGTGGATTGGCATCCATGATTTGAATTTGTTTTTCCAATTTGGCTGGCAACCATATATCATCCTGGTCAATGCGTGCTATATATTCTGTCTTGCTCATATTCATGCCCTTTACAGGAGCACCAATTGATCCGAGATTCCATTCATTTAAATGATATTTTATTCTGGTGTCAGTAAACGAAAGAATAACTTCCTCACTATTATCTGTAGAAGCATCATTAATAATGATAAAATCAAAATCTTGGTAGGTTTGATTCAAAACGCTATCAATCGTTTCTTTTAAATATTTTGAGCCATTGTAAACCGGCAACACTACTGTCACTCTTTTCATAAGCTATTTTTTGAAAGCATAAACCAATCTACCTAGGAATATATACACATTGATTATGGGATTATATTGATAGAATAAATTCCATATCTCCTTCTTTATCTCTGTTGGAAAGGAATAACTTTTGTTATCCTTTAGATATAATTTTGCCCATTTTATCAAGACGCTTTGCGAAATATTTATTCCTTCAATGGTAGAGATATAAGTAAAAACCCGAAAGCCTTCCGTATAATACTTTCCTGACTGTTTTGCCTGATTCGATACATTTTCGGCATGAATACGGTAATGATTCAGCGTTTGCTTTATCTCAAGTACATTAGTGTTTGAAATCAACTGTACATATAGCAACCAATCGCCGGAATATTTCATCTGCCGATATTCGTTATTTTCAATATGACTAAGTAGGGATTTTCGAAACAGCATCATGCTTGCATTCCAAATAGGATTACTGGTAAGCATCTTCTGTTCTATAAAATCCTTTCCTTTGTAGAAAATCGTTTCACCGGTATTGCTGGCTGCATTGTCGTAAGTACAATTTCCATCTGAATCTATTAATTTCGAAGCTGAATAAAGTAATCCGGCATCCGGATATTTTTTTTCCGCAGTTATCATTTCTTCCAAAAAGTTAGCCTCCGCCCAATCATCACTTTCAGCTATCCAAATAAATTCTCCCTTGGCTAACTTAATTCCCTTATCCCATTGGAGAAATGTACTACCACTATTTTGGTCATTAAAAACAACATGACTTACTTTGAGATGATTCTTATACGAGAGTAATATTTCCTTACTATTATCTGTCGAGCAATCATCAAGCAATATCAACTCAAAGTCCTGAAAGGTTTGATTTAATATGCTATCAATACGCTGGTTCAGATACGGCGCATGATTGTAATTGGGTACTATGATAGAAACTTTAGTCATTTCAAAGATATTCGAGAAACTATTAACAAAGACATAAATAATATGTTAATCTTCCTAAGTAAGCTTGTATTTTTAGATTTTATTTCCTGTTTACACAATCTTAGTAATTTTAATTTGGGGGCACTTTTCCAACCGTAAAATATAAAATTGTAACGCTTATCATTAAGAAATATTTCATCTGAATTCAATGAACTGAATCCATTGTCACTGTACTCTGCAATAATTAAGTCAATATATTTTACAGCAATTTCATTATTTAAAAACCATTTAATATTATGATCCCAATCAGCAAGACATTTATATTTTAAATTAAAAAATCCTGTTTTTTTGAATACTATATTTTTAAAAAGAATTGCCTGATGACAAATATTTTTATTAAATATTTTATCTCGCGTAAATTCGCCATCATATCTCCCATTAAATCTTGAACTTATAACATCCCCATAAAGGACTTGACATTCAAACGCATCTAAGTAATTATACAGATTTTGTAGAACATTACTTTCATACAATTTATCATCACTTCCTAAAAAATACAACCATTCGCCATGTGCCAGTTTTATTCCTTTATTCATTGCATCATAAATACCTTTATCCGGCTCTGATATTATTTTAACCCGAGGATCATTAAATTCACCTGCAATCGATAAAGTATTATCTTTAGAGACTCCATCTATTATTAAAACTTCATAATCCTCAAATGTCTGTGTTATAATGCTGGTTATACATTTATGCAAAGTGGCTTCGCTATTAAATGTTGGAATTATTATTGAAAAAAAAGGGCACATAACATTTGTCAATTATTTATATGTTGCAGAATTTTAGCTGGATTTCCTCCAACAACACAATCATCTGGAAAACTTTTAGTTACGACACTACCTGCACCGACAATTACTCTATTCCCCAGCGTTACTCCTTTTAATATTATAGAGTTAGCTCCAATCCAAACATCATTGCTTATTTTCACTGGCTTATGAGGTATTTTACTTAAATCAAATCCCGGATTCCTACGACGTTCAAGATAGTCTAAAGGATGAAAATCTGTATCATATATACATACATTTACTCCTATATTTACATTAAACCCGATTTCTACTTTTTCAACACTAACAATAGTTGTTCCTGAAAGTCCACAATTATCTTTTAGTTCAATAATTGCACCCTCTGCACAAGTTGATAAAATAGTAGGATGATTAATACCTGCAATATTATAGCTTGTCTCTGATAATAATGTCACATTACTGCCAATAATAATTCTTGAGTTTGAATGTCTTTTCACTAAAGGATTACCTCCTAAACTAACAAAGCCATATTCAGTTTCAACACCTTGACTAATTAGATACTTATAATCTTCTTTCCTCTTTTTTTCTTCCAAATACTCTGGGTTCTTTTTAAAGAAAAGTACTTTATGTAACTTTCGAACTAACTTATTGATGAACCTTCTAATCATAAATATAAAAATCCAAATAGTTTATTATCAATTGGAATACCTTGCTCACTTAAATAATTTTGCTTAGTAATTTTTAAAGCTTTTGGAAATATTGCTAGATATTCTACTTTAGGGTGCGTTATCTCTAACTGAATAATATACTCACCATTAGTCATATTAATTGGTAAAATTATCAATTCTGACAACTCAAACTTTCCTGATTCTATCAAATCGGTTTCTTTTTGGTCTAATTGTGGAGCAAATTTACCCAACAAAATATCATCTTTATCAAATAGCAAACATTCAATTCCTACACGTAATTTATTTATAACACTACCTTTTATTTTAACTCTAATTTCATTATTAGGATGGTTTAAAAAAATTGAATTTGTTTTATTGTCATTTACTGTTATTTCATCAATCTTAATTTCTTTTGAAATATATTTTATACTATCTATCAAAGGCAATCCATCATTTATTTCATCAGATTTTAAATAGTAATCAACTGCATCAGTAACGTTACCATCATAAATAACAGACCCATTCTCCAATATAAGCCCGCGATTACACAATGACTTTACCGCCGTCATATTATGACTCACAAACAACACTGTTCTCCCCTCCCCTTTGCTTACATCCTGCATTTTGCCAATGGCTTTCTTTTGAAATTCGGCATCGCCAACGGCGAGTACTTCGTCTACTACCAGTATTTCGGGTTCTAGGTGCGCAGCTATGGCAAAACCAAGACGTACGGTCATACCACTAGAGTAACGTTTGGCAGGAGTGTCGATATATCGTTCCACGCCGGAGAAATCGACAATCTCGTCGAAACGGCGGGTTATATCTGCTTTGGTCATGCCCATAATGGCACCGTTCATATAGATATTCTCACGTCCGGTCATCTCTGGGTGAAAACCGGTCCCTACTTCCAGTAAGGAAGCAATACGTCCGGCTGCTTTAATGGTTCCGGTAGTAGGTGCGGTTACTTTAGAGAGAATTTTTAGTAATGTGGATTTTCCAGCTCCGTTCTTCCCGATAATGCCAAGTACATCGCCTTGTTGCACTTCGAAGTTGATATCTTTTAGCGCCCACACATATTCGCTTTCTCCTTTGTGCGCCCGGTCGTTTACTTCACCAATCTTTAAATAAGGATCTTCCTGTCCACGGATATTCATCTTCCACCATCGGTTGAGGTCGTGACTAAGCGTTTGCGTAGAGACAACTCCGAGGCGGTATTGTTTGGATATATTTTCGAATTTAATGGCTGTTGGCATTATAACTTCTAATTTTTAAAACTACGAATTAAACACGAATTCTTTATTAAACTACGAATTACGCGAATTACACGAATTATAATCTTTTCTTATTCGTAAAATTTGTGTAATTCGTGGTTGATATCTTATAACTGTGTATTGAAATAGTACTTGTTTTTAAACTATGAATTACACAAATGACACAAATTAAAGTCTTTTCTTATTCGTAAAATTTGTGTAATTAGTGGTTCATATCTTATAACTGTGTATTGAAATAGTACTTGTTTTTAAACTATGAATTACACAAATGACACAAATTAAAGTCTTTTCTTATTCATAAAACGTGTGTAATTAGTCGTTGATATCTTTTATAGTATGGAACAAATATTTATTATTAAACTACGAATCACACTAATGATAATCTTTTCTTATTCGTGAAATTTGTGTAATTCGTGGTTGATATCTTTTATAGTTAAATATATACTTATTTATTAAACTGCGAATGACGCGAATTATAATCTTTCCTTATTTGTGAAATCTGTGTAATTCGTGGTTCATTAAATCATTGTAGTTTATAAAGTATTCATATACCTTTTGTATGTCAAGCTTTTTTCTCCAAAGTTTATCAATATTCCTAATTGAACATTTGTTGCTTTCAAGTAATTTATAATTTGAGCTTCATGTTCGGGTAATATTTGTGAGACAGCTTTAATTTCAACAATTATATCATCATAACAAAAGAAATCTGCCACAAAATTCTTTTTAAGTTTTCTTTTCTTATAATAAATATCAATAGGCGCTTGCGGTAAAAAAGGAATTCCACAATCACTTAATTCAATCTCCAATGCTTCTTGATATACCGGTTCAACAAATCCGCGACCTAAAGCAGAATGAACTTCCATTGCTGCGCCAACGATTTCAAAAGACTCATTTTTATAGAGTATATTTTCACTCATAACAAGCAATAAAATTAAAGAATAAGTTTAATTAGTGGACAACTATGTACAAAAATCAATATAGAATTCATGACACTCTTAATCTGCTTAACAAAGATATATTATTTCGTTTAAATATCAACTATAGAAGAGTTATAAAATGGAAGGAATGAAAAAAGGGCTGTAGAAAAGAATAGGAGCTACATTAGTCATTCCTCCAGATGAAACATTAAATATTTTTCATTTTGAAATTTCGCAGCAAGAAAAACAACAATATTTTTTCATTTCCCTATTTTTCTGCCGGAAAACATCAAATATCTTTTCGTTTCGGAATTTTGAAGCAAGAAAAACAACTATACTTTTTTGTTTCCCTATTTTTCTGCGGGAAAACAGCAATATTTTTTTGATTTCGGGATTTTGAAGCAAGAAAAACAGCAATATTTTTTCATTTTCCTATTTTTCTGCCGGAAAACATCTAATATTTTTTCGTTTCGGAATTTTGAAGCAAGAAAAACAGCAATATTTTTTCATTTTCCTATTTTTCTGCCGGAAAACATCTAATATTTTTTATTTTCGGTATTTTGCAGCAAGAAAACATCGAAAAATTTTGGAAACAGGTATTTTTCCCGGAGAAAACATCGAGAAATATTGGAAACATGCATTTTTCTCGGAGAAAACATCGAGAAATATTGGAAGTACGCATTTTTCTCGGAGAAAACATCTGGAAATATTGGAAATGGGTATTTTTCTCGGAGAAAACATCGAGAAATATTGGAAGTACACATTTTTCTCGGAGAAAACATCGAGAAATATCAGAAACGTGCATTTTTCCGCGGACAACATCGAATATTTTTCATTTCCGGTATTTTGCAACAAGAAAACATCAAAACAAAAAATGAAGAGTAACCACTAAAACACAGTGTACACAGAAGAATACTAACCTGAGTTCGGGATAAGCTATCGCCTCAAACGTCTGGTTTCCAACCATCATTGCCGTCACTTTTAAGTGGATATCAATGCGAATTTATGAGTCGGCTTTAGCCAACACACACAGCTGAAATGTTTGGCTAAAGCCGGCTATTTCTCTTTATTTTGACCGTCCTTTAAAAAGGACGGCAATGAATAACCCTGACAATCAGTTTGTTTGTGAACATAATAAATATTTTCTTATCCCGAACTCAGGTTACTAAAGTCTTTTCAACCACGAATGACACGAATAAAGAAACAGCAAATCAAAAATTTGTGAAATTAGCACAATTTGAAATTTGTTCTTAAAGCAAGGAAAAACATCAGTGAGATCTGCATAATTAGCGGGAAATAATTCGAAGTTTAATCTTTGAACAGGAAAACCATCTCTGAAAATCAGATCAGTGGATAATAAACACAGCTGAGTGACTCTCTATACCCTGAGTGACTTAGTGGTAAAATAAATATTAATGTCAACTCAATAATAATTCCCTGTAACACACAACCTCACAAAGTAAACTACACCAATCAGCACTTGAATAAAATAAGTAGAGAGAAGTAAATTATTTTTGAAGGTTGTACCTTGTTGTTTAAAGTCCTTGAGCAAGGCCATAAGTGAAACAAAGAAGCAAATCCATGTACAGATAACTATTTGCCAATAGAAATTACCATGTGTTGCTCTTGGGCCAGTTTCGGCAATAAATAGATAAATAAAAACAGATACGATAAATGAGAGCGTTGAGAACCAAAACAACTGACTTTTTCGTACTTTATTGAAGTTAAGCACCGCGTAAAGAAGTGGGAAAAACAATGAGAATACAAAGGCATAAGGCATTGGCCACAAATCGGGGAATAGTGGACTGGTATAAAAAGGTTGAAAAATGACCGACGATTTTTCGTTACTAAACGGATCTTTTGTCAGATAAATAGACCAAAACTCCAACCCTAAAAAGACCAACCCAATCACGATGGGTAAAATCCCTTGCCAGAATTCTTTTTTAAATCTATACTTAATAAGCAATAATAAAGGATATACACTTACAAAAACAAAAAAATAGCTCGGTTTTATAAACACATTCAGAAAAGTCAACAGCAGAATCCAGTTATTTCTTTGTGCATCGTACTGCGTCAATTGCCTGTACGACTGTTCGAAAAGCAGCAATGCAAAAGGGAACACAAATAACACGGTAGAGTTGTGCCAAACATTGGGTACATAATTACCAATATACATAAACTCATCTAACGAATAGCTTGGAACAGGAATGGCAAAAACAAAAAGTAAGCTTAGCGCTAATCCTATTGATAACCAGTAATTCAACTGCTCATTCTTCTTAACATCAATTACAGATACTATTTTCTTTTGCGACCAATGGAGTCGATAAGTAGTAGCACCGGCTAAAAGTAAACACAAACTAATTTCGGTAAACCGAATATTTCCTGTAAAAAAAGAGAATATATTTACCAACCAATAAAACATAAAATTGCCTGCAGTTGGTCTCGAACCACTTAGCATCTCACGCGCAAAAGCCGCATGTTCACGCATATCATTGTATCCATTGGGGATAGCTGCCAGTACAGCCATATATGCCACAAATAGAAGTAAGAATATAGATGGCAGTATTATCTTATTTTGTTTCATTAATTTTTAATTAATCGTTAGTTCGATATAAACAAACAGCTTATGCTATCGCCTCAAATGATTGGCTTTCAACTTTCATTGCCGTCACTTTTAAGTGACGGTAATCAATTCGAATTTCTGAGTCGGCTTTAGCCAAAATGCATAGTTGAAATGTTTGGCTAAAGCAGACGGCAATGAATAACCCTGACAATCAGTTTGTTTGTGAATATAATAAATACTTTCTTATCCCAAACCCAGGTTAATTATTCATTTGACGCACACAATGCATTGCTACAAGAAAAATGTATTTATTGCATATACAACTCTCTCAACATCAGTCTCTGATAGTTCGTAAAACAGAGGTAGACGAACTAAACAATCGGCAAAATGATCGCAATTAGGCAATTCTTCACCTTCATATTTATCAATATAATAGGGGCTGCTATGCAAACTCAAATAATGAAATACAGATAATATCTCATGCTCCTTTAAATGGGCAATAAACTTGGTTCGTTGGTCTAAAGACTTGCAAACCAAATAAAACATATGAGCATTATTAGTAGCATAAGTCGGTAGTGTAGGCAAGGAGAAGAATCCTTTATCAGCAAGCGGTTTCAATGCCTGATAATATTGGCTCCAAATAGCCTTTCGACGGAGTTGAATATCTTCCAGATTTTCAATCTGTGCCCAAAGAAACGCAGCTATTACTTCTGAAGGTAAAAATGAAGAGCCGGTATCAACCCAACCGTATTTATTTACTTCGCCACGGAAAAACTCTGCACGGTTAGTACCTTTTTCCCAAATAATTTCAGCACGATGTATAAACTGGTCATCGTTAATGGCTAACATTCCGCCTTCTCCCGAAATGATATTTTTTGTTTCGTGAAAAGAAAAAGCTGCAAGATGACCTATCGAGCCCAAAGCTCTTGCTTCTTGCCCCTTACCTCTTGCCTCTGAATAGTACGAATCCACAGCCTGTGCAGCATCCTCCACTACCAACAAGTTATATTTATTGGCAATGGACATAATTTTATCCATATCACAAGCCACACCGGCATAGTGTACAGGTACAATAACTTTAGTTCGGGGAGTTATAAGTCCTTCGATTTTATCTGCATCAATATTGGGATTATCGGCATAACTATCTGCAAAAACTATCTTCGCTCCCTGACGGACAAAAGCTAATGCCGTAGAGACAAAGGTATAACTAGGGATAATAACTTCATCGCCCGGTTGAATATTGCAAAGCAAGGCTGCCATTTCAAGCGCATCGGTACAAGAAGTTGTGAGTAAACATTTCTTAAAACCATATTGCTCTTCGAAAAATGCCTGACAACGCTGAGTAAACATGCCATTGCCCGAAATTTTACCACTATTTACTGCTTCGTAGATATAATGTGTTTCTTTACCAGTTAGGTAGGGTTTATTAAAAGGAATCATAACCAAAAATGATAAGTATTTGTAATAGATTTAATGGAAAACCCACACTTTTCGTAAAAGTGACACGCACCTACATTTCCCATTTGGGTTGGGACTTCCAACTGGTGTAGATGTTTGGCAATTACTTCATTTACACAAGCATTAATTAAACTACTCCCGT
>Ga0209540_10001703_pt1 | contig 16244 bp, 9 predicted proteins | sample BarGraIncu01121A_FD_184501 | JGI IMG/M metagenome (GOLD analysis project Ga0209540, IMG submission 184501) | Arctic peat soil microbial communities from Barrow, Alaska - Barrow Graham LP Incubations 011-21A (SPAdes) (version 2) | ecosystem: Environmental > Terrestrial > Soil > Wetlands > Peat... | reverse complement strand
CCCAAAATTTTTATTTCGGGCAAATTTCAAGAAAAAATTCAAATCGAAAAATTTTAAAAACCTCTGAAACTGCTAATAATAAAGAGTTTCAGAATAAATACCGGTTCAACAACCGGACACTAGTGATTAGATAATTAGCTTTAGGAGTTTATTTATTATGAGTAAAATGAACCGAAAACAGCTGGAGATCCATAAACGGAAGCTGAAAAAAGAACAGGAGAAATGCGAATTTATAGATCAAATGCATCAGATTCTCGACTTGTGGGGAGGTGAGGGAACATTTGCTTTATTTCCGAAAATCAACATCGAGTGTAGCTATTCCTTACGGGTATTGCCTCTGAAGATAACGGCTCCAAATAATCCGGAGATAAAAGAAAAAGCACTTTACAATTTGCATCGCACGTTGGAAAGATTAATCAGAGTAAACAAACTAGGCGTTGAACTTTCGGGCACACTGATACCGATTGATGTGTTTATTTCGGCAGGTTATACGGTGCTTTTGCTGTTGAACCATTGTGCGACTATAGCAGCCGAAAATGAATGGGCCAAAGAGGTGGTTGCAAGAACTGGTGGAGAGGAAAAAGTAGAACTTATCTGGCAAAAATCAAATAAGATTCTATTTGAGCTAATGAATATGGTCTATTGTTTATTCTTTGATATGGGAACTTTTCATATCTGGCTTAAACACGAATTAGCTGAGTCGCCCAAATACCCAAGACATAAACAAAACCTGTTGGACATAAATGAAGTATCAGTTGACTTGCGCAATTTCAGCACTCCCGATGGAAAGCGATCGGCATTCAAGGTGTGTTGGCCAAAATCTCAGGAGGGAATTATATATGCAGAAATGCTGCCTTCGCTGTTTGGCGAATATTCTGACCCCGACGATAAACCGGTACCGGTATATATTCAGCGTCATGCAATGAACCGATTAATGGAACGGTTGGATGGTATGCGCAGGTACGAGATTCAGTATTGTCTTTTCGATTCGGTGAGTAACCCGATACTTATCCGCCATGGGAAAAATAAAATGTTGATTGCCTATAAAATAGCTGATTCAAAATTAGGATACTTGGTAGCCGAATACCTTAACGGGGCCGTATTTATTCATACTTTCTTATTTATCACCAACAACGGCACCCCTGAAGGACAAAAGCTGACAGAACTTACGGGATTAGGAAAACTGGATAAAAAATACCTGGCAATTGATACGTTGAATTGCTTTTTGCGAAGCGATATTGCCAAAAACGAACGGCTGAGTGCCCTTTTTAGACAGGTTGGTTGCAGTTCGCTGCTGACTATATCGGATGCTGTGAATAATCTTAAAACCAAACAACCGGAACTACTGACGAGCCAGTTCATTATTGAATATCTTGACAAAAGAAATACTTTGCTAAAGGAGGATGAATCATCGGCGCCAGCAGGAGCCGGTCCGGGGAAATCATTTATGATATAATCGTGGTTCAGACGGTGAACTTGTGAGGGAGCGAGAGTGGCTGATTTGGAATTTTTGTGTAACAAGTTTTTTCCTCATATTGGAAAGGAGAGTTTATTAGCATTTTGGATTGAAGGAGAAAAAGACTGGTAAGACAAATATCAACCTTTAACTGGAATTTCAGACAACGAAGTTTCTCTGATGGCAGTACGAGGGCATGTGGAAGTGGGTATCGACATAAATATTGTATATGACAATTTGAAAAAAGATAGCTTACAAAAAATTAAACAATAAGAACTATGGAAGTGGAAATCTCAAATTTGACCTTAGATGAATTGTATGAATCCGAATCTTTGAGCAAGGAAACATTGATGTTCTGTAAAGGTTATCATTTAGATGATGTCCGGTCGATTGTGCAATTTTACCATATTAATGGAGACCTGATAAATCAGCTGAAATATATCCATCCTGCCCAGGCAAAACCCGGTAACGAATTGAGAAAAGTGTATCAAAAGTATAATCCGTTGATTGCACCCTATACTATTCCATTAAAAAACAGAAAAGATACTTTGTTTATCAGCCTGACAGAGTTGATGAACAGAGAAAATCTTCCTGGATGGTTAGTAGACAGATGTTCTATTAACGGGTTAAAGAATCTCAATTCAATATTGAGTTATTACAGAACCGAAAAAGATTTTCGGAGATTGAAGTTCTTTGGTGCTAAAGTGAATGAACAATTGATTGAACTATGCCAAAGATTCGATGATCTAGAGGTCGAATCGGTTGTTGATCCGGTGGAAAAGGCATTTGAATCAGTTCGGAAACTAAATGAATCATTGTCGGTAACACAAGTTCTGGCCTTGGATAATTTCATCAAACTTGAAACCGAAAAATTATCGTACGATAAACGGAGATGTCTCCAAAAGCTTCTGAATTGTGAGTATAAAGAACCAGATTTGAGGGCTATCTTGTTTTTTGATGACGAACAGATAAGTTTAATCTTTAGAATTGATAGCTTGACGGAAGTCAAATTAATCAGACTAAAGAATAAATTAAAAGAATATGTAGATTTAATTTCAGTACCAGAAATGGACGAAAATCAGTATTTAAATTTACTGAAGATGGTGTTGCCTGATAGTACTTCCTGGAACTATAGTCACGATTCCATCCTATCCGGATTTGATTTTAGTAAAGGATTCCCGATATTTAAAACAATTGATTGTTTAGTTGAAAATAAACTGATATGGACCAAAGTAGATGGCGTTGCATTTAGAAATAGCGCTGAATATTATAATGATGTGTGTTTGAAAAAAACAGCAAAGATTGCTGCAGAGCTGTCAAAAAGCAGATCGGTTGTTGTTAGCAGAAACTCACAATTATTTTACAAACTGGATAAAACATTTTCTTTCCTGAAATACCTAGACAGGTCGATATTTAATTTATACAATTTAGATGAGAGTAATGATCTCATCGTGCTAGATGATAAACTCGTAAATGAAATCAACAACACGGAAGGAACACTCTTTAGCGCACAGTTTATCACGAAAATATTTTCCATCATTTATTCGGATACTTATCGATCAATAGGAAGAAATGGACATGATTCTTACTACGTGGAAAATGAATGGAGTCATTGCTATTTAGTTTCGCTGAGGCTGGTAAAGAAAATTGACATCTACCAGTTTGTGGAATATATTGCGCGTTTGTTTTCAAGTGATGTAATAAAAACCTATACTTTTTCATTGAAGGATACCTTGAAATTATGTACTAATGCGGGTGAGTCTCCAGACAAAGCGCTGCTAGATATCATTGAATTTATTTTAATGAATGAGTATGGTTTAAAGCTGGATAAAAATCGCAAGTTGAGAATGAAAAAGAACATGAGCTTATCAATAAAAGAAGCTCTGTACAAACTATTAGATTTTTCCAGACAATCGATAGATCTGGAACACATCTGCGAGCTTATGTATCAAACATACCAATATCAAATGTCGGAAGTAAATAGAAATGCAATAATTAAGTGCCTGGATGATGATCCACTATTAATAAGTTCTGTAAATGTTGCAACAAGGCATAAGGAATGGATAAAAAAATCGGATACGAGTGAATATTCAGTGTAAAAATGCTGGAACTGCCCCAATAGGGGGGGCGATTGTATTGCGTGGAAATAGAACCACTAACTTGATGACATTGAGTGTTCTTTCGGACGAATTGAAAAATGTCTTACAAAATTTCTTATAAAGTTTAGAGGATGATGCTGATTTTAAGTGTATAGTTTTTTTTATGTTTGCAACCTCACAGTTGCTATTGGTTCAATTCAAATTAGTATTGTTCCAATAGCAACTGTTTTTGTTTTATCTGCGTTGTAGTCGTGATTTTATGTTTCATTATTTCTTATAAAGTTTAGAGGATGATGCTGATTTTAAGTGTATAGTTTTTTTTATGTTTGCAACCTCACAGTTGCTATTGGTTCAATTCAAATTAGTATTGTTCCAATAGCAACTGTTTTTGTTTTTATCTACGTTGTAGTCGTGATTTTATGTTTCATTTGCCATAATCTGAGAAATTTTCATCTTTAACACACTTGGAGTAACGGAATATCATAGTTGAATTGTGTATTATATAACGTTGGAAAACACCTTAAATTTAATCACATGAATATCAAGAGTACTTTCCGTATAAATAATCGTCTGGCATTATGTAGTTCTGATAAACTGTCGTTTGAAACCCAAATGACGTATAAGCTTATTTTTACTAATATTTTAGGCGTATGAACGAGGAAATAAACAATGACCGTGTTTTACTTGAAAAATTGAAATGTGGAGATATAGCCTGTTTTGAGTTGCTATATAGTAAATACAGCGGAAAGTTATATAATTATGTATTGAACCTGTCGAAGGGTGATTTCTATTTAGCAGAAGAAATTGTCCAAAACGTGTTTGTGAAAATATGGGAGATTCGCCAGCATATCAACACAGAAGGTTCTTTCAATTCATTTGTCTACACTGTAGGGCGAAATTTGTTTCTAAATGTTGTAAAAAACCGGTTGCAGGCACATTTATACTACGACTATGTGCTTGATCATGATGATCTACTCGATAATTCAGTAGAGAAAGAAATAGAGTACAAAATGCTTGAAGAGCAAATCAATCGGTTAATAGAACAACTCCCTCCTGCTCGTCGCAATATCTATACATTAAGCCGGGTAAAGAACCTCCCTAACAAAGAAATTGCTGCATTGCTCGATATTTCGGAAAATACAGTAGAATCACAATTAAATAAAGCTACACAATTTATGAGAAGGAACCTTTTGCCCTACTGCAATATCATTGTTTTAGGTCTAATTCTTTCTCTGATAAGTTAAATAACGAGACAAATACAAAGTTGCGTAAAGGAATACGACTTTATGATTGTGTAATATATAGGTATAGAAATAAGAAAAGTGTTGACAACTATTTTTCAGTTGTAATTAACCTCTCAAAACATGGAAGTTTAAATGGATAAGAAGAGTAACATAGAGTTATTAGAGCAGTTTCTCAACGGAACTATCACTAAGCAGGAGGTTCGTCATCTGCTAGGTCAGTTGGAAAATGCTGATTTTGAAAGCAGATGGATGGAGAATCAGTGGAATAAAGCTCCTGAGATGATGAACAAGACTGTGCAAAAACAAATCATGGATAATATCAAAGTCGATATTCTCCCAGTTCGGACATTTAAGTGGAAGCAATGGTTAGTTGTTGCGGCGTCTTTTCTCCTTGTTATCACCACTTCACTTTCTGGCTACTTGCTTTACGACGGACAAACCAGAAAGCTGGCAGATGACATGACTGTGACAGTTGAAAAGGGGCAAAAGGTGGCTCTTACTTTACCTGATAAAAGTCGTGTTTGGGTTAACTCCGGTTCAACGCTAACTTATGGTAGTCGATTTAATAAAAAAGAACGAATCATTCAACTGGATGGCGAGGCTTATTTCGAAGTGGCAAAAAACAAAAAGGCTCCATTTATTGTGCAAAGTCACGGCTTTTCGGTAGAGGCTCTTGGAACAGCATTCGATGTAAAAGCTTATCCGGATGAAAATCAAATATCCACGGTATTGATTCATGGTAAAGTGGAGGTCGGCGATGAACTGAACAAAATAAACCTGAGCCCAAATCAAAAAGTGATATACAATCGAGCCACTAAAAGTCTGCAAAAAAGTGATGTGACTGATGGGTTAGCTTCTGCTGACTGGCGCTTCAATAAACTCACTTTTGATTCGGAAACATTTGAGGATATTGCTTCTGTATTGGAACGTGATTACAATGTAAAGGTTGTTTTTGAATCTCAATCATTGAAAAAATATCGTTATTCGGGTTCTATAGGTAACACCAGTTTAGAAAGCCTGCTGCAAATATTTGCCCTGACTTCACCCATTTCCTATCACCTGAAAGACTCGGTGATCTACCTGAAAGAGAATAAACGGATGATTCCGTATTATAAAAAAGTATTGAGATAATCAATACTAGTTGTTTAATAAGACTTTATAATAGTTGAACCTTAAATAAGCTACATATGGCAAATACAAGTTAACTCATGATTTATTAGAGAGAAAGAATGGCAGAATTTATTCAGTCTCTCAAATGTCGATTCTTTTTTCGGTGTGGCAATTGAGCTTTTGATAACGCAGCACCATGTATATATTATTTAATTCATTAATAGTATGAAAATCACAATGAAATACAAACTAAATTTCTCTCAGATCCGGTTTTTACGTCTTTTCTGGATTAGTGTTTTCTCGTTCTGTATAGCTATTAGCACCTTTGCTCAGGTAACTGTAAAAGCGAAAAATGTGCCTATTCGGAAAATTATAAAAACTATAGAACGAACTACAGAGTATAAATTCTTTTATAACGATGATTTTACAGCACTTGATAAGGTTGCATCGTTAAATGTCAATAATGTGTCAATTGACAATGCCTTAAACACACTCTTTTCTGCAAGTGGTATCAGTTGGGAGAAGAAGGATAACAAGCAAATAGTTCTTGTTCCTGAAAAAACAGTGGAAGCTAAAGCTCAATCGTCAGATGGGCATATGCGCAAGATTTCAGGGACAATCACAGATGCGGCTACAGGAGAATCGCTTTTGGGCGTAAGTGTTTTTGTAGAAGGTACCAAGGTGGGTATTATTTCCGATTTGGAAGGTAAATTTGCAATTGATGTACCCAGTTCAGCTTCTACACTGGTGTTCTCGTATATAGGGTACGTCACCCAAAAAGCAACTTATAGTAAGCAAAATATAATTAAAGTGGCTTTAGAGCAGGATACAAAGAATCTGGATGAAGTAGTTGTTGTTGGTTATGGAACACAGAAAAAAGTAAACCTGACAGGATCAGTAGCATCTGTAACAGGAAGTGAAATTGCAAATAAGCCCGTAGCAAATACTTCTCAAGCTCTTGCTGGTTTGGTTCCTGGTTTAAGTGTGGTACAATCATCAGGTAGGCCTGGTGCCGGTGCTACCGTAAATATCCGTGGTACAACTACTTTCTCTAGCGCAGGTACGGCCCCGTTAGTATTGATTGACGGAATGTCCGGCAATATTGATGATGTTGATCCCAATGATGTACAAAGCATATCATTTTTAAAAGATGCAGCCTCAGCTTCTATTTATGGCAATCGTGCAGCAAACGGTGTTATCTTGATTGAAACCAAGAAAGGGGCCGAAGGGAAGACTGTGATTACGTACAACAATTCTTTCGGATGGCAGAAGGCTACAGAACTTCCTGATTTCCTTTCTTCAGGGGAATATGCTACTTATTATAATGAAGCGATGAGGAATATGGGAAAAGCGGAAGCCTATACTGCCGCTCAAATTGCAAAATTCAAAGATGGATCTGATCCCGATAACTATCCAAATGTCAATCACTTGAAATGGCTTTTAAATAGTGGATCCGGATTTCAGCAAAAACATACATTTGGAGTACAAGGTGGTAACTCTTCTTTGAACTATAATCTTTCTGCAAACTACATGCACCAAGATGGGTTAACAGCTAAAACATCAGATGACAGATATAGCATTTTGTGGAATATGTCAGCTAAAGTGACGAAAAATCTTACTCTTAATGCTAATTTAAATGCTTATACTACAACGTATAATTCTCCTAGTGGCTCTCCATCAAGTATTGAAGGTATCATAGGATATGCTGTTAGGGAAGGTCCGATTTACGCCGGTCAAAAATCAGATGGTACTTTCGGATATCAAGACAATTATAGCCCTGAAGCATGGTTGTCAAGCAATTCCTTTAGTAAGAATGTGAGTGCTAATGCTATCGGTAGCGCACAACTGGTATGGCAAACTCCGGTAGATGGTCTTACAATAAGTGGAAAAGCAGGTATGAACTATAATAATAATTATAACAAGACTTACATAGCATCTACATCTTTCGATGCAACCAAAACAGTTGGTCCTGCAAATCTTTCTGTTTGGTCAAATAATACAACATACAAATCGTTTGAAGCAATAGCAACTTATAAAAAACAGATAAAAGATCATTCCATAAATTTGTTGGCTGGAGCATCAAATGAGTCAAACACATACAAATATTTGAATGGGTCTCGAAATACATTCCCTAATAACTCTCTTTATGAACTTGCTTCGGCTTCTGCTTCAACTGCTTCGAATGATGGAGGGATGGAGGAGTGGGCGTTAATGTCGTTCTTTGGCCGTGCTAATTACGCTTTTAAGGATAAGTACTTATTTGAAGCAAATGTTCGCTATGACGGTTCTTCTCGTTTTGCGCCTAGTCATCGTTGGGGGCTATTCCCTTCTTTTTCTTCTGGCTGGAGAATCTCTCAAGAAGATTTCTGGAACAAGAGTGGATTGTCCAAGTCTATTAATAATCTTAAAGTGAGAGCTTCATGGGGAGTCTTAGGTAACCAAAATATCGGAACATATCCCTATCAGCAGACATATTCTTTGGGCGAAAATGCTGTGCTTGGAAACTCTGCAACTCTCGTGTCTGGTACGAGAATAAATACATTAAATAATACCGATATTACTTGGGAAACTACTTCGATTGCCGATGTTGGGTTAGATTTTGGTTTATTCAATGGAAAACTAACAGGAAGTGCGGATTATTTCTATAAATATACTTATAATATTTTATCATCTGTTCAGGTGACGGAAATCATAGGACGTGGCGTTGGTCAATCTAATGTTGGAGCTGTTTCTAACAAGGGTGTAGAATTGGACCTTGCATATAATGGGACTATTGGAAGGAATTTCAAATTTGGCGTCGCTCCAAATTTCTCATATATAAAAAATGCTGTTGAAAAACTAGCAGATGGAGCCTCAGAAGATATTAATAATAGTCGAATCGTAGGCCAACCGCTTGGAATTATTTACGGTTATAAAACTGACGGACTATTTGTTGATCAGGCGGAAATCGATGCTGCACCTACTCAATTGGTATCAAAAAGCAATTTGAAACCCGGTTATATAAAATATGTTGATCTTAATGGCGATGGAGTTGTTGATTCTAAAGATAGAACTGTTTTAGGATCTACTACTCCTAAATACTACTATGGTATGACTCTTAGTGCTTCATACAAAGGATTTGATTTTTCAGGTTTGTTGCAAGGAATGGCTGGTTTTCAGAGACTAATGGGATCATATATGGCTTACGCTTTCTATAATGGAGGGCAGATTCAACGTTGGCAGGTAGAAGACAGATGGACAACAGAGAACCCAAATAAATTGGCAAAATACCCTAGATTGGAAACATTGAACTCGAACAGTACGAATCTTCAGACTTCTTCATATTGGGTCAGAAATGCAAATTTTTTGCGGATTAAGAATGTGCAGATCGGATATACAATTCCCAAGACGATTTTGAATAAGATTGGACTACAAAGTTGTAGAATTTATATTAGCGGAGAAAATCTTTACAATTTTACATCCTTCTATAAAGGATGGGATCCTGAAAATCAAATAAGTACTGGGGATTCTCCTTCGTATTATCCTATTACCAGTGTCTTTTCATTTGGTTGTAACATAAAGATCTGATAATATAAATATAACAAAATGAGACATAATTCCAATTACAAATTGTAAAAAATGTTTCGTTATCTTTTAATCAATAAAATACTCCATAATGAAAAACAAACATATAATATCAATTTTTATAGCATCAATATCAATCTTTATTGGGTTGTTTAATGTGAGCTGTACGGATATTTTGGACAAACAGCCTACAACTTCTATCTCTGATGCAACTTTTTGGTCAAATGAGAGTGATGCTTTATTAGCATTGGTTGGATGTTATGAATTTCCACACGGATGGAATCATGGTGATTTTGCAAATCCTCAGGGATTGCTTTATCTTGATTTCGCCGGAGGCAATGGGACGGAAAAGGAAAACTTTACTACTCTTGGTCTGGCAAGTAGCAATACTATGGCAACAAGTAGTAATGTTTTAGGCTATTGGGACAATGCATACACGCAAATTGCGACCTATAATACATTTCTTGATAACATAGGAAAATGTCCTATGGATGAAACCAAGAAAACGATTTGGACAGCAGAAGTCAAATGTTTGCGTGCATATTATTTATTTAATCTTGCATTCTATTGGAAAGATGTTCCAATGCCATTAACTACTTTAACTGTAGCTGAAGCCAATAGCATATCGCAAACTCCTCAGGCAACGGTCTATTCCCAGGTCGAAAGTGATCTAAAAGCTGCGATAACAGCATTACCTGATACGAGAACATCGGCAGAGTATGGGCGGTTTACGACAGGTGCTGCCCGAACGTTATTGAGCCGTTTATATCTTGCTCAGAATAAATGGGCAGAAGCCGCGGCCGTTTTGAAAACTATTATCGATTCAAATGTTTATAAATTGGATAGAACAAATGGTAGTGACAGTTATGCAAAGCTGTTTCAAATCGGAGGTGAAACGAGTTCCGAAATGATATTTTGCGTACAATACCTTAAGGACAAATTTACTACAGCTCGTTATATATACCTTTTCCCTGAATGCAACGGAGGGTGGCATCAATTTGCTCCTTATAACGAACTGGTAAAAGACTATTTCTGCACTGATGGTAAAGACATAACAACATCTTCAGTTTATAATGAAAATGATCCTTATGTAAACAGAGACCTGAGATTGTATGCATCTGTCTTTTTGCCACCTTTAGGAAGTTATGCAGGGACAACATTTAATGGTGTTACATACAACTGCTTTAAAGGAGCCAATACCAATGATTATTATAACAAGTTTACTCTTTTTGATGGATATTGCCCCAAAAAAGGGTGTGATGCTTCTGTAACAGATTTATATAATACTTACACATACACGCCAATAATGCGTTATGCCGAAGTTTTGTTGAGTTATATAGAAGCTGTGAACGAGTCGGGTTTTGGAAACGTGACACAAAGTTTGTTGAATTTAACGATCAATGATGTTAGAGATCGTGTTGGTTTACCTGCTATCAAATTAGCTGACATCTCCTCACAAGAGTCGTTAAGAACTGCCATCAGAAAAGAACGTCGTGTAGAGTTAGCTTTTGAAGGATTGCGTTATTTTGATGTCTTACGTTGGGGTACAGCTATTACTGAGCTGAATCATACCTTTACGGGAGTGAAACTTTCGGATGATCCAACAGCAGCAAACTACCGAGGTTCAGCTTCTTCAGCTTCTCCTGTAGATGCAAATATGTATTACCAATTTGAAACCAGAACATGGGATTCTCATAATCGATATTTCCCCATTCCACAAAATGATCTTAATATCAATAAAAATCTGGTGCAAAATTCAGGATATAATTAAAAAATAGTACTTATGAATTGAATATTCATCTTTGCCAAAAATGTATGGTGAAGATGAATATTCTTCAAATACAATATGAAGTTGTGTTGCTGCTTTGTATTGCTTTTCAGAATACTAGATAGTTTACTAAAAGAATTACTTATGAAAAATATGAGGAGTATTATTCTATCATTTGTTACAATAATCAATTTGTTGTTTGCTCATGCTCAAAATAGGAATAATGAGCCAATAGCTCAAGGAAGTTTTCAACCAACTTGGGAGTCGTTACAACAATATAAGGTGCCAGAATGGTTTCGCAATGCAAAGTTTGGTATTTGGGCACATTGGGGCCCTCAATGTCAACCAGAGCAAGGCGATTGGTATGCACGCTTTATGTATGCAGAAGGAAGCCGGGAATATAAGTGGAGTGTCCAAAACTACGGACATCCTTCAGAATATGGCTTCAAAGATGTGTGTAATGCGTGGAAAGCCGAAAAATGGGACCCTGATAAGTTAGTTGCATTCTACAAAAAAGCAGGGGCACGTTATTTTTTTGCTATGGGAAATCATCATGACAATTTTGATCTGTGGAATAGCAAATATCAGCCTTGGAATTCGGTCAATATTGGTCCCAAAAAAGACATTATCAGTGGGTGGGAAAAGGCAGCACGAAAAAACGGACTATATTTTGGCGTAAGTATTCATGCCGCTCATGCCTGGACATTTTATGAAACAGCCCAGCGATCAGACAATGAAGGTGCAAAAATGGGAGTTCCTTACGATGGAAATCTGACTAAAGCGGATGGAAAAGGAAAATGGTGGGAAGGATATGATCTCCAAGATCTGTATGCACAAAATCATCCTTTGAGCAAAGGGAGTGATAAAACAGGCACTATTCATAGTCAATGGGAATGGGGTAACGGATCATCTGTACCTTCTACTGAATATTGTGACAAATTTTACAATCGTACGGTAGATTTAATCAATCATTATAATCCCGATTTGCTCTATTTTGATGATACCGCATTACCCTTATGGCCAATCAGTGATGCAGGTCTGCGCATTGCCGCACATTATTATAATCATAATATGCATCAACATAATGGTAAACTAGAGAGTGTTATTTTTGGAAAAATTCTGACAGAAGATCAGAAAAAATGTATGGTTTGGGATGTGGAGCGTGGCGCTCCAGATAAAATTCAGGAACAGCCATGGCAAACTTGCACATGCATTGGAGAGTGGCATTACAGGCGCTCAATCTATGATAATAACAAATATAAAACAGCCAAAGAGGTGGTTCATATGCTTGCCGATATTGTAAGCAAAAATGGTAATTTATTATTGAATATACCTGTAAGAGGAGATGGCACCATTGATGACAAGGAAGTTAAGGTAGTAGAAGAAATTGGCAAATGGATGGATGTTAACAGTGAATGTATTTACGATACTCGACCATGGAAAATCTTTGGTGAAGGTCCAACAGCCGAAAATTCAAACCCGATCAATGCACAGGGATTTAATGAAGGGAAAACCACTTACTCATCAAAAGATATTCGATTTACCACTAAGAATGGCATTTTGTATGCTATAGTTTTAGGATGGCCTGAGGATGGTAAAATAATTATCAAATCACTGTCGACAAATAATTTACTTTATCCCAATAAAGTAAAGCAAGTAGAAATGTTGGGCGCTGGTTGTGTAAGGTTCGAGTCAGGGCGCTCGGGATTAACCGTAACTCTTCTTTCTAAAAAAAGTAATGATATTGCTTTTGTGTTGAAAATAAAATCATAGTTGCTGTTTTTTTATCAAAGATACGAAGTGATGTAGAAATATTGTAGTTAGAATATTTTACTAATTATAAGTTCAACTTATTAGTTTAGTTCGGTCTAAGACCAATGTAAATAATTTTATTCTATCCTTTCTCTTTATAAATAGGAATAGAATATCTTTAGAGAATTTTTGAAATCGTGATGGTTACTTTTTTGTTCGAAGAGTGCGATTACTTGTAAATAAGACTGTATAATATGTCTGATAATTGAATTGCAGTTGACATTATAACATGTATAACTAATTTAAAATTATGACTTCAATGGGAAATATGAGGAACAATAAGATGCCTTTTAAAATTGAGACTGCGCAACAGCTTCTGTTAATTAACTCCCTGAGAATCTCCGAAGTGGCTTATAAAATAGGATTTAATGACCCTAAATATTTTAGTAAATGCTTCAAAAACAAAGTCGGGGTATCACCCAAAGAGTATCGGAGGTTAATGAAAAAAATGTCTGTTGGAAATGAGAATCTGAGTAACGATAAGTTTTTTATAGAAAAAGTCATTGCAAAACTGGAAATGAGAATTTCAGATGTAAGCTTATCAATTGATCAGTTTGCCTGTGAAATGAACGTTTCAAAAGCATCATTATATCGTAAACTCAAATCAACCGTGGGGCTTTCTCCTTGTGAATTTATACGCTCAGTCCGGATAAAACGTTCTGCCCAGCTACTCGCGAAACAGCGGAATATTTCGGATATTGCATTTTCGGTAGGGTTTAGCGACCCGAAATACTTTAGTCGTTGCTTCAAAAGTGAATATGGCATCACCCCAAAAAGATTCCAATTGTCATTAGAAATAGCATAAATACCGTATTGATTCGTATGAGGAATTTATAAAGCTCAATGTGCAATCTATAATGCATCATAGGTATTGGTTTTAGGTGGCTTTTCTCCAATAAGAAAGCTTAGTGTTGTTGAAAAACGTGAGTTTCTGTGTTGTTAGACCAACATAGAAATTCACGTTACTATTTTTGTATAATCAATAAATAGAACAAATTCTTCTCCTTATTGATTGATTTCTTCACCTCCATTAAATGGAATACCTGTATTTTTGTAAAATATAATCAATATAAGATGAAAGCAAAATACTTGCTGACCATTGCTGCGTTACTTTTCGTAAATACAATTCAGGCAAAACCTCAGTTTCGCAGGGATATTATTTAAAATAAAACAAGTCGCTTAAAATGAAGAATATTCGACATTTTTTACTTTTCCTATCACTTGTATCTGGGCCGATAAACGGCTTTTGCATTTCTGCTATTACAACAAATGAACCAATAGAGTTGCGTTGTCAGTTTATTGAAAACCCGTATGGTGTTGATGTTACTAATCCGGTCCTGAGTTGGACTATAAAAACGAGTAATCCTACTGCAAGGGGTATCCGGCAAACGGCTTATCAAGTTCTGGTAGCTATTTCTGTTGATTTATTGAAAGCAGATAATGCTGACTTGTGGAATTCAGGCAAAGTAATCTCCGACCAAATGGGGCAGATAGTGTATGCTGGAAAAGCATTGCAATCTAGTCAGCAATGCTGGTGGAAAGTGAGAGTTTGGGATGAAAAATCCAAAATTTCTGTTTGGAGTAAACCAACTCAATGGACTATGGGAGTTTTAAACGTTGCTGATTGGAAAGCCCATTGGATTTCGGCTAATGGTGCAGAGAAATATGCCCTGAAATATAAATCGGCACGTCAGGATATTAATCTCGAAAGGGATTTAATTGAATATAGGAAAGCTAACAAACCGGATAAAAACGATCCAAACTATTCATCCATGCTTTTACGCAAAGAGTTCGAAGTAAAACCGGAATTGCGAAGAGCAGTGATACATGTTTGCGGATTAGGACATTACGAACTAAATATTAACGGGAAGAAAGTTGGTGACTATTTATTGGCTCCGGGTTGGACCGATTATCGGTTCACAGCTCTTTACGATACTTACGATGTAACCGGGATGTTATCAAAAGGTGATAATGCCATTGGATTAATTCTTAGCAATGGCATGTATAACATTCAGTTGGACTCTGTACGTTATGTGAAGTTTCTCAATTCGTATGGTCCTTTGAAAGCTAAACTTCAGCTACAACTCGAATATGCTGATGGCACAACAGAGCGTATTGGGACGGATGAAACCTGGAGTGTTTCTCCTGGTCCGATTACCTACATGAATGAATATGGTGGAGAAGATTTTGATGCGCGTTTGGTGGAACAGGGTTGGGATAAAGCCTCTTTTAAGGGTACTGATCGTTGGGTTTCTCCAATAGTTTTACCAGATACAGGAATGGTACTGAAAGGTCTTTCATGTGCAGCGCCCCCGATTAATGCAATTGAAACACTAATTCCTGTTAGAAAAACAGAACTGAAACTCAATGTTTGGGTCTATGATCTGGGACAGAACACTTCTATCATGCCCGAATTAAGGGTAAAAGGGTCAAAAGGGTCTACTGTGCGAATTACGCCTTCGGAACTTTTATATCCCGATGGTTCTATCGATCGTAGATCGGCTTCGCAACACACTCATGGTCCTGCATGGTGGCAATATACTTTGAATGGTGAAGAGACTCAGACTTATTTTCCTAAATTCTTTTACCAAGGCAGTCGCTATCTACAGGTTGAATTATTTCCGGCTGATAATGAAACTAAAGTGCCAGAAATTATGGACTTAAAAGGGATTGTCGTTCATTCGTCTGCTACGCCGATCGGAACCTTCTCTTGTTCAAATGAACTTTTTAATCGGATCTATTCCTTGGTACGTTGGGCGCAACGAAGTAATATGATGAGCTATCTTACCGATTGTCCGGCTCGTGAGAAAATGGCATGGCTTGAGCAATATCATCTCAATGGCCCGTCGCTGCGTTACAATTTTGATCTGCTTACTCTTTTCAGAAAGGGGATGAATGATATGCATGATAGTCAATGGGAAAACGGTTTTGTCACTAATGTTGCCCCTGAATTATTTTATGCCGGAAGTGGAATTCTATCTGAAGACCCCGAAAATGCCCTTTTCATGGGTGATCCCATAGCTAATGGACTCCACAATTCTCCGGAATGGGGCAGTTCATTTATAATAGTGCCATGGCAACAGTATTTGTTCTCGGGTGATGTATCTCTAATTAAACGATATTTTGAAAGAATGAAGAAATATTTGTTTTTTCTGGATCGATCGTCAAAGGATCATCTTTTATATTTTGGG
>Ga0209540_10001702_pt1 | contig 16244 bp, 19 predicted proteins | sample BarGraIncu01121A_FD_184501 | JGI IMG/M metagenome (GOLD analysis project Ga0209540, IMG submission 184501) | Arctic peat soil microbial communities from Barrow, Alaska - Barrow Graham LP Incubations 011-21A (SPAdes) (version 2) | ecosystem: Environmental > Terrestrial > Soil > Wetlands > Peat... | reverse complement strand
AAAAGTTGTAGCGGTGCGATGTAGGGGGCTTACCCACTTGCCTCTTTAGCTCAGTTGGCCAGAGCACGTGATTTGTAATCTCGGGGTCGTTGGTTCGAATCCGACAAGAGGCTCAAAACAGAAAGCCGCTTTCATTTAGTTGAAAGCGGCTTTTATTTTAATAAGTGTGAGTTATATCTCTGTTTTCAGAATTTCAAAGAGCGCTTGTCGTTTGTTCAGCTCTTTTGAGAATACATTCTGGAACTTTGGGAATACACTCTCAAACTTTGAGAATACACTCCCAAACTTTGGGAACATGTTCTCAAACTTTGAGAATACACTCTCGAACTTTGAGAATACACTCCCGAACTTTGAGAATACACTCTCGAACTTTGAGAATACACTCTCAAACTTAGAGAATACATTCCCGAACTTTGAGAACATATTCGCAAACTCTGAGAACATATTCCCGAAGCCTCAAGTTAGACTCTTACCCATTACCTAAATATCTCACTTCCGAAATAATCGATTCCTAAAGCCGGATTGTAGACTCATCGGGTTTCAACGTCTGCATTTCGAATGCAGACATATAATTCAGGATTTGGAAAAATGTTGCGTTTCAAGAAACAAATCAGTTTTAGATTCGTTTTATTATCATTCGTTTTTATCCGTTCAATCCGTAAAATCAGCGTTCCATTCTTTTTTGAAAATACGACATTATATTCTTCCGCTTACTTATAGCCGTATTAAAACAGATTTTAATTATTAAATTTGTATTAAAAAAATAGATAACATTGATAACTAAAAATATTATCCCTAATTTTGCAGTTAGAATTAAACCTTTTGATCAAAAGATACTCTTATAAGCTTTATGAAAGAACCACTCGGACGTAAAATGGATAAAATTGGTCGTATGTTTCAAGTTATGCTTCAAGATGACCTAAAGCACCTTGATATTGATCGTTCATTTTATCCATTGTTACTTATTGAATCAGGCAATGGAATAACCCAGCAGGAACTTGCCGATAAGTTGCTGTGTGACAAAGTGCAGGTCGTGCGTATTGTTGATTATTTATCTTCGAATGGATATGTAGAACGGATACAGAATCCAACAGATAAACGCAAATACGAACTAACAATTACCGAAAAAGCCAGATTGGCTTTACCAGAGATAAAAAAAACACTTGACAAGGTAACTAATATAGCCGTCAAGTCATTGTCAGAATATCAGATAAATGAACTTCGTAAAATGCTTATTATTATTGAATCAAATCTTTCGTCATATAAAAGCTAAATTGTAAAATGAAAAAAAAATCAACAATCTGGATTTCTATCGTCTTAGTATTGTTAGTTGCCTTCTTTTTTAAGCTAGGTTCCTCCAAATCATCCGATAAAGACAATAAAAAAGACCCGAAAGAGAAAAAACAGAAAAAGGTAGATGGGTATATTGTGAAACCTTCATTGCTTATTTCTGAAATATCCGTCTCGGGGTCATTGCTTGCTTTTGAAGAAGTGGATCTGAAGAATGAAGTAGCTGGTAGAGTGGTGATGATTAATTTGCCGGAAGGAAAATCAGTCAAAAAAGGAACTTTGCTGGTTAAGCTTTTCGATGAAGATTTGCTGGCAACACTCAAAAAGCTTAAAGCGCAATTAGCTATTCAACAACAAATTTATAACCGACAGACTGAATTGATCAAAGTCAATGGAATAACTCAGAATGACTATGATCAAACAGGGCTCCAGCTTAACTCGCTCAGAGCTGATATTGAAGTGGAGAAAACATTAATACGCAAAACAGAGGTACGTGCTCCTTTTGACGGAGTGATAGGATTAAGAAGTATCAGTGTGGGTGCAATAATTACTCCTTCTACTTTATTGGCCACTATTCGTACGGAAAATAAGATTAAACTCGACTTTAGTGTGCCCGAAAAATATGGACCTGTAATCCATACAGGTATGCAAATAACGTTTACCATGAATCATGGTCAGAAATTTTATCATGCTATAGTGCTGGCAACAGAACAAGGGATAGATGCTTCTACACGTAACATGAAAGTAAGAGCATTAGTAAGCGGTCATTCTAAAGATTTGATTCCCGGTTCATTTACTAACGTATCAGTACGGTTGAGTGAAAACAAAAATGCATTGCAAGTACCTACACAGGCTATTATTCCACAGGAAAAAAATAAATCGGTGATTGTGGCAAGAGATGGAAAAGCTCATTTTATACCTGTGATAACCGGTATCCGTCAGGAATCAAAAATTGAAGTAACGCAGGGAATTCAGGCCGGGGACACTGTTATTACGTCCGGTATTCTTTTCTTAAAAGAAGGTTCTAAACTGCGTTATTCAACCATAACCAAATAAGTATGACACTATCAGATATTGCATTAAAACGCCCGGTTGGTTCCATCGTGTTGAGTCTTGTTATCATTTTGATGGGGGCTGTAGGCTTTAATTTCTTAGGTGTCAGACTTTATCCGGCTATTGATCCGCCGGTTATTACTGTGCAGACAAATTATACGGGTGCCAATGATGATATTATAGAATCGCAGATAACTGAGCCGCTGGAAAAAAGTATCAATGGTATTGAAGGAGTAAAATCCATTTCCTCTCAGTCGGCTACGGGAACCAGTACCATTACGGTTGAGTTTAATCTGGGTGCCGATCTGGAAAAAGCAGCGAATGATGTTCGTGATAAGGTATCGCAGGCTCAGAAGAGTCTCCCGCAGGATATAGATGCTCCACCAACGGTGACTAAGGCCGATGCGAATAGTGATCCTATCGTGATGTTAAGTGCCCAGAGCACCAAGATGAATGCGATAGAGCTCAGTGATTATGCTGAGAACGTTTTACAGGAAAAGTTGCAAACCATTCCGGGTGTAAGTTCCGTGGCTATTTATGGTCAGCAACGACCTGCTATGCGTTTATGGCTCGATCCGGCCAGAATGGCGGCTTATGGTTTGACTGCTTCTGATGTAGATGCAGCTTTAACCAAAGAAAATGTGGAAATGCCCGGAGGTAAGATTCGTGGTGATGCCACAGAATTGACAGTGAAAACATTTGGTCGGTTAGTGACTGAAAATGATTTCAATAACCTGATTATTAAACAAACCGATAATCAGGTTATTCGCCTAAGCGATATTGGTGAGGCTGTTGTTGGTCCGCAGGATGAAGAATCCGGTTCAGCTGTAAATGGTACTACCGGGGTAATGATGGTGTTGATTCCACTTCCGGGGGCTAATACAATTCAGATTGCAGATGAATTCTATAAGCGTATGGATCAGATTAAAACCAATATGCCTAAAGGGATGGAGCTGAATGTTGCCCGCGATAAATCCATCTTTGTACGGCAATCGGTGGAAGATGTGATTGAGACCTTGTTGATATCCATTTTTCTGGTTGTAATCATTATTTTCTTATTTTTTCGAAACTGGATTATAGCCTTACGTCCGCTTATTGATATTCCGGTTTCCCTGATCGGGACATTCTTTATCATGTATCTGTTTGGCTTTTCCATCAATGTTCTTTCGCTACTGGGCATTGTGTTGGCTACCGGATTGGTGGTGGATGATGGTATTGTGGTGACAGAGAATATTTTCAAGCGAATAGAGCAGGGAATGAATAAATTTCAGGCAGCACTGGAGGGTACGCGCGAAATATTTTTTGCCGTTATTTCCACTTCGCTGACACTGGCTATTGTGTTTATTCCGGTTATTTTCCTGCAGGGCTTTACAGGCCGGCTTTTCCGCGAATTTGGTATTGTGGTGGCCAGTGCTGTATTGATTTCGGCATTGGTATCATTAACCCTGACACCGGTACTTAATGTCTTTTTAGGAGGTTCGGGAACCCATCACTCTAAATTTTATATTGCATCTGAACCGTTTTTTGTTGGAATGGAAAAAAAATACAGACGCTTCCTTACGTTTTTTATTAAAAACAAATGGGTGGCTTATTCCATTATCGGTTTATGTGTTTTATTGATTGTTACAATATCCAAAACCTTGAAATCGGAGTTGGCTCCGTTGGAAGATCATAGTTATATCCGTACAAGTGTGACTGCTCCGGAAGGAACAGAATTTTCGGCAACGAAAAAAGTAATAGACAGGATTGCCGCTATTAGTTCCGATAAGTTTCCTGAAGCTAAGTATACTTTGGCACGATATGGTACAGGGTCAAGTACCAATTCGGGTTTTGTGATTAGTTTTCTGACCGATCCTTCTGAAAGAAAAGCCACTCAACAGGATATATATAAAAAATTATCGAAATTTTATGATAGTATTCCCGAAGCTCGGGTTATTGCCAGTCAGGAACCAACCATTACCACATCTAGTTCCAGAGGATTACCGGTTCAGTTTGTGTTGCAAAATCTTGATTTTGACAAGATTCATAAGATTTTACCGAAGTTTTTGGAAGAAGCTCAAAATAGTCCGGTGTTCAGTAATATAGATGTGGATTTGAAATTCAATAAACCCGAAGTTAATATTGTTGTAGATCGACTAAAGGCTACCAGTTTGGGAATAAATGAAAAAGACGTATCCGATGCACTCGATTTAGCTTATAGTGGTGGTCGATACGGTTACTATTTGAAGAATAACAAACAGTATTATGTTATAGGACAGGTAGTCCGCGATAATAGAAAAACAGCTGCTAATATTTCATCATTATATGTGCGGTCGAATACGGGTAATATGATACAGTTAGATAATCTGGTATCATTGCAGGAAAACAGTAATCCTCCAATATTGTATCACTATAACCGCTATAAATCGGCCACGGTTTCGGCTAACTTAGCTGACGGAAAAACGCTTGGTGAAGGTATTGCTGAGATGCAACGAATTGCAGATAAATTACTTGATCCTACATTTACTACTGCCTTGTCGGGTCCGTCAAGGGACTTTGCCGAGAGTAATTCGAATATTTCGTTTGCGCTTATCCTGGCCTTGTTGCTGATTTATTTGATTTTGGCAGCTCAGTTCGAAAGTTTCCGCGATCCGTTTATCATTATGCTTACGGTACCTATGGCTATTGCCGGTGCCATGCTGTCATTATGGATTTTTGGTCAGACTTTGAATATTTTCTCTGAAATCGGGATGATTTTGTTGATTGGTATTGTGACTAAAAACGGTATTTTGATTGTGGAATTTGCCAATCAGAAACGTGCGTTGGGTATGAATAAGCGATTAGCAGCTTTTGAATCGGCTTCGGCTCGTTTCCGACCTATTCTGATGACTTCACTGGCTACCATTTTTGGTGCATTGCCTATTGCGTTGGCATTAGGAGCAGGTTCTACCAGTCGTGTTTCATTAGGAATAGTGGTGGTGGGAGGTTTATGCTTCTCTCTGTTGCTGACCTTATTTGTTATCCCGGTAATGTATATGATTATGTCGAGTAATAAGAAGAAAAATGCTGAATGATGAGAAATACTAAAACTATAAGTGCATTAAAAACAAGTATCTTATGTCTGTTTGCGTTTGTTTCGGTTACGATGCAGAGTCAGCCGAAAATAAGTATAGACGATGCAGTTAAGATAGCACTGAAAAATAATTTTGATATTCTTGTAGCCGGAAATGATGCTGCTATTGATAAAGTAAATAATACTGCCGGTAATGCAGGAATGTTGCCTACAATAGCTATTACCGGTTCCGGAAGTTATGGACTCAATGATGTTCATCAGAAACTCAATGGTGGTAGTGAAACTAATTACTCTTCGGTATCGACTACAGTACTTAGTGCCGGTGCTCAGCTTAGCTGGAATCTGTACGACGGTGGAAAGATGTTTGTTACCCGGAATAAATTAAAAGAAATTCAGGCTTTGGGTGAGCTTCAGTTTCGCGATAAAGTGATGCAAACCTATTATAATGTTATTGCAGCTTATTATGATGTAGTTCGGCAGAAACAACAGTTGGCTTCCATCAATGAAGCGCTGAATTATAACCGGGATCGGGTATTGATTGCTCAAACCGGATTTAACGCCGGCTCTATGTTGAAGTCGGACTTGCTCCAAGCAAAGATTGATTTGAATGTAAATACAGAGAACGCCATTAATCAGCAGTTTGCTATTGATGAATCATTGAAAACTCTGAACCAGTTGTTGGGTAAAAATCCAGATGAAGTATTTCAGATTTCCGATTCTATTCCGTTGGGCTATTCTCCCGATAAAGCAGACTTGCTTCAGAAAATTAATAGTACTAATTCCAGTATTCTCAGTTTTCAAAAACAAATAGACATTGCTCAATTAGCTTTGAAAGAAAGCCGTACTGCTTATTTGCCAATATTCAGCTTTAAGGCCGGATACTATGCTACACAAACAGTAAATTCTGTCGGCACGACACTTAATAGTAGTACAGTTGGTCCGCAGGTAGGAGGTACACTCAGTATTCCGGTATACAGTGCCGGTGAAAATAAACGAAAAGAAAAAGTTGCCCGTATTCAGGCACAGTCGGCTGAATATGATTTGCAAAATATAAAATTACAGGTCAATACGCAACTCTTGAATATGCTTACGGAATTTGAGAACCAGCAGAAATTGTTGACTATCGAAACTGAAAACAATGAGTTAGCCAAAGAAAATATCCAGATCAGCATCGACAGGCTGAAACACGGACAAGCAACTTCGTTGGAAGTGCATCAGGCTCAGGAAGACTTCGTGCAATCCAGTACGAGGCTTATCAATTTCAGGTACAACTTGAAAGTAGCCGAAACAAAACTGAAACAATTGGTTTCTATTCTTTAGAAATCATCATTACATGTTTTTTGCTTCAAGGGTATTGCTGTAAATGGCAGTACCTTTTTTAGTTGTAGATGTTTTGATAAGATAAGACCGACAGTCTGATGTCAACTCATTTTTGTTTTTTCCGGCAGTATGGAATATAACAGAATCAAAGCTTCCGGTATTAAAAAAACGATACATTCATTTTGTTGATAATTTATACAATTTGGAGCATGATCAGTGCAAAATAAAAAAAACAAAAACAGATTAGTTCAGTTATTTATTTCAGTATTATATTTATTTTTGTAGCAGATAAAGAAAATATGAACTTATTGATAAGAAATTATTCTATGGCACTTCAATTTAAAATTCAGATTAAGAATATTCAAAAACCTCCCGTATGGCGTCGGGTACTTGTTCCTGAGAATTTTACTTTCGACGAATTCCATTTAGTGATTCAGGATGCGTTTGGATGGTATAACTATCATTTGTATCAGTTTTCACCAACTGGCTACGGATCAACTCCTATTATAGCATTAACTTCGGAAGATGACTGGGAAGCTCCGGAACTGGAAGCAGATAAAACAAAGTTGAAAGATATTTTCAAGACCGAAAACCAAAAATACACTTATATTTATGATTTTGGTGATGATTGGGTTCATAGCATTATTTTAGAAAAAATATCGGATGATAAGATAAAGCAATCGAAATGTTTAGCCGGTAAAGGGTTTTGTCCGCCTGAAGATTGTGGTGGCCCTTGGGGGTATGAAAGAATAAAGGATGTTCTGGCCAATCCAGATCACGAAGAGTATCAAGATACCCGGGAATGGCTGGGATTGGAAGATGATGATGACGTGTTCAATCCCAATGAATTTGATTTGGAATCAACTAATGAAATACTTGCATCCAATTAGGAGTTACCGGCCTGCAATGAGGATAGGTTATTGTTTTTGGTAGCCAGTCTTATTATTTCTGAGCTTAGTAAGCAAATAATCCAACGTGTAAGCTTTTGGTTCAAATATAAAAAAGCCTGTTGATTTGCTCAACAGACTTTTTTATGTTTATTGCTGTTCTCAGCGAATTAATTATTAATCGCTAAGCACTGATATCACTACGGTACTATTCCAATGTCAACAAAATATCGTCTTGCATTACTGCCTGAGCAGCTATAACATCGATAGTTTTCACAACACCTTCTTTTTCGGAAAGGATATTGTTTTCCATTTTCATAGATTCCATAACGAGCAATAAATCTCCTTTTGCTATAGTATCGCCAACTTTTACGGCAATGCTGATAATACTTCCGGGAAGCGGAGCTTTAATGGCTTTAGAACCAGCTTTAGCAGGTTTACTTCCTGCAGGCGATGTTACAGTAGCTTTACTTTCGCTTGGTTTAGACTGTACATCATTGCGAACAAGGATAGGAGTTTTCAAGGTGTTCACCTCTTTTTCCAATCCTACTGCATAGGATTTACCGTTTACTTCAATTTCCGCCTGATTGCCTTCTACTGATTTGACATTCACACTGTATGAAGCCCCATCTATTGTAAATTTGAATTTCTTCATAATATGTTATCTGAGATAATTGTTTGTACCATAAATTTTTGAACTCCACGGTGAATAACGTCTTTCGATACGTTTGATCGTGATAACATTACTTTCGTCATCATGAACTTCATCGTAAAACATGTGTAATGCCATGGCAATAGCCACTACATCGGCCGATGGAACATTTCCAACCGGATCATTACTTTCTGAATGAGTATCGGCTTTTTTGCCAAAAAGTTTTTCAAATGCCATAATCCTGATTATAAAGGTATGTTACTATGTTTCTTTGGAGGATTAACCACCTTTTTGGTTTCCAATGCCTGGAACGCACGAATAACACGGAAACGGGTATTACGAGGTTCAATAACGTCATCGATATAACCATAAGATGCTGCCTGATATGGATTAGCAAACTTGTCTTTGTACTCATTTACTTTTTCGCTTACGAAGGCTGCTTTTTCTTCCGGATCGGTAATTTTAGAAATAGCGCGTCCTTCCAATACTTCAATAGCACCTGCTGCACCCATTACGGCGATTTCAGCGGTTGGCCATGCGTAGTTAAAGTCACCACGAAGTTGTTTACAACTCATTACGTCGTGAGCACCACCATAAGACTTACGGATAGTTACGGTAACCTTAGGCACTGTAGCTTCACCATAAGCAAACATCAGTTTAGCACCGTGCGTAATGATACCTGCGTATTCTTGTCCTGAACCAGGTAAGAATCCCGGTACATCAACCAAAGTCAAAATAGGAATATTGAATGCATCGCAGAAACGAACGAAACGGGCTGCTTTACGTGAAGCATCGCAGTCGAGTACTCCGGCAAGGAAATTAGGCTGATTAGCCACAATTCCGGTAGGAGCACCGTTGAAGCGGGCAAAACCCACCAGAATGTTACGGGCATAGTGACGGTGAACTTCCAAAAATTCGTCGTTATCTACAATAGCGTGAATAATATCCTTCATGTCATAAGGCATGTTGGGATTATCCGGAACAATAGAGTTTAGTTTATCGTCAAGACGAACGATAGGGTCTGTATTTTCGAACAATGGAGCTTCTTCCAGGTTGTTCGAAGGCAAGTAAGAAAGCAATTTGCGGATAAGCATCATACCTTCTTCTTCGTTTTCGGCTTTGAAGTGTGACACACCCGATTTGCGTGAGTGAACATCGGCACCACCAAGGTCTTCGGTAGTGATATCTTCACCGGTTACTGATTTCACAACCTTAGGTCCTGTTACGAACATATAGCTGTTGTCTTCAGTCATCAATACAAAGTCGGTAAGGGCAGGAGAGTACACAGCACCACCGGCACAAGGTCCGAAGATTGCTGAAATCTGAGGAATAACTCCCGAAGCCATAATATTACGTTGGAAAATTTCGGCATAACCGGCCAGTGAAGTTACACCTTCCTGAATACGGGCACCTCCCGAATCGTTGATACCAATCATAGGACAACCCATCTTCATGGCCATATCCATTACTTTACAAATTTTCAATGCCATTGTTTCAGACAATGAGCCACCGAATACAGTAAAGTCTTGTGCAAATACATAAACAGTACGACCATCGATAGTACCGTGACCGGTGATTACACCATCACCCAGGTATTTTTCTTTTTCCAGACCGAAGTTGTTGCAACGATGTGTTACAAACATATCCAGTTCTTCAAAACTACCTTCGTCTAACAACATTTCCAGACGTTCACGAGCTGTAAACTTGCCTTTTGCATGTTGCGAAGCAATTCTTTTTTCGCCACCACCCAATTTAGCTTGAACGCGTAAATCGATGAGGTTTTTTACCTTTTCCTGATTTTCCATTTTTTTTGTGTCTATAGCCAACAATTGTTATATATCGGTGCAAAATCTCCTGTAAGCACCAATCAATCTGTTGACCGATTAGCTAATTATTTGTTTGGATTCTCGCAAAGTTCGGTTAGTACGCCGAAAGTTGATTTTGGGTGTAAGAAAGCAATGTTTAAGCCTTCAGCACCTTTACGTGGTTGTTTATCAATCAGTCTTACTCCTTTTTCTGCAACGAAATCAAGAGCAGCCTGTAAACCTTCTACGGCAAAAGCAATGTGATGTACACCTTCGCCTTTGTTTTCGATGAATTTTCCAACAGGACCTTCTGGATCGGTTGATTCCAATAATTCAAGTTTGGTTTGGCCTACTTTAAAAAAAGCGGTTTTTACTTTTTGTTCCGGAACTTCTTCTACTGCGTAACAAGTTAATCCTAATACAGTTTCGTAGTAAGGAATAGCAGTTTCAAGACTTTTAACTGCAATGCCTAAATGCTCGATATGAGTCGGTTTCATAAGATAAAAATATTATAATTTGATAATTTGGATCAAAGATTCTTTTTTCTAAACAGTCGTAAAATCAGTTTATAACCAAAACCAATTACTGAAATTTTTCCTTATTTCAAAGGAAGTGCAAATTTACATCAATTATTCTTCATTATCAACGAAATAGGCAATAATTTTTCATATTTTTTCTTGTTGTTGATTATCAGAAAGATAGAAACCCTATCCTAAATGAGGTTAAAATGAGATTCAAAAAACAGCTTGTTAGCACTAAAAACAGATTCTCTTACATTTTTTATTTTTTCAAGCTAAAATAGTGCTGATTGCAAATTAAAGCACTTGATTCGAAATTCTTTTGTAAGAAACCGAATTAAAGCGATTGTTATCGCGAGACGCAGGATTCTATTGTTGAAAAAAGCCGTTTGGGCATTTTTATGGATAAAATAAGGAGAACCCCGGTCTGAATTTACTTTTCGGGTTCGGTTTTTCTTATCTGTCTGCTTCGGTTTTTATCCGTTCAGATAGCTTCCCCGGCAATCCGTCTGTCTCGTTTTGTCTCTCTTTCTTTTTGCTTTTCAGAAGAAAGTTCGCGGAGTTTCTCCAGATAGTCATTAAAGGGCAGGTTTATATATTCTTCAGAAAAGCCTTAATCTATAAATTCTTCCACGTATTCGCATTCTTCTTTAAATAAATAATATTCTTCACCTAATAGCATCGCAAATACCACCCATTCATCGGAAGTAAAGTCGAGTAATTCCGGATAGTATTTGAAATAAATATTCTGAACAACATTGACAAACTCCGATTGCCGTCTTTCTTTCCATTCGAAGAACTCAAGTTTTGAGGCATTGATTATCTCTGCTTCCGCTTTCCAGTCGTTGGCATTAAAATGCCAGTAAGAGGGCGGGGTATTTGGATCCCGTAGTTTCGGTTCTTTCGGACGAGCGTATATTTTTGCCCATTCATCCAGCTGTGGATAAATATTCCGTACATTAACTCCTTTTTTATGGTTGCTCACTAACCCGTAAACTTTGGTAAGGAATACTTCCGTGCAGGCAATATAGAGCAAATCTTCAATACGTTCAAGTACTTTGGGGCGCATTTCGGTTCTTAATACAGGATATTGTTTGTACATCAACTTTCGCAGGGCAGGAGTGATCCTTCTCTTTATTTTGGGATGTACGCTTGAGATGAGATGGAGTATATCCTTGTTTTTTTCGAAATATTCCAACACTTCAGCCGGCAAAAAATCTTTATTCTGATTTGCCCATGTCTCAAATTTTGAATCATTTTCTTCATTGTAAATCATAAGCCATTACTTTTATAATCATAAAATCGTTTATGCCGTTATTTTGTTTTCATACTGGTTTATGATTTCTGGAATCGTCATTTTATCAAGCAAAAATTGCATGCAACTGTTAGACTATTATGTAGTTATTTTCGCTTTTGTTCCTTCCGGTTATCATCCGGCATGTTTTTGTTCCAGATAGTCTTTATCGGGCAGGTCGATATATTCTTCGGGAAAGCCAGATTTGATAAATTCTTCAATATATTCGCAGTGCGATTTGAAAAAGTCATACTCATGGTTCATCGCGGCAGTAAATATCACACTTTCGTCGGAACTTAAATTGAGTAATTCGGGATAATGTCGTGAATAGATTTGCTGAAGCAGATTGATAAAGTCCGATTTCCGGTTTTGTTCCCGTTGGAAGAATCCGGATAGTCTGGCATTTTCTGTTTTTGCGGTAGTTTTCCATTCGGTATCGCTGAGTTGCCAGTGGGTAGGTGGATCATTTTCATTCACTGTCGATGGTTTCGGCGGATTACAGTAAAATTCGGCCCATTTGTCCAGGTCAGGATAAAAGTCCCGTACATTGGCACCTGACTTATGCCGGTATACTAAGCTGTACATTTTCATCAGGAATATAACAGTGCCGGTAACATTCAGTATACTATCGATAAACTTCATGATCAACGGACGTATTTCGGTTTTTAATATCGGATATTGCCTGTACATCAAGCTTCGCATGGAAGGAGTGACCTCTTTGTTTATCTCGGGATATGCTCCTGAGCTGAGATGAAACAGATCGCTGTTTTTTTGATAGACTCCAGTATCTCCGGCGTAAAAAAATTCTGGTTAAAACTGATCCACTCATCAAATTTTTTATCAGCTTCTTTATCATAAATCATAGTGTGTGGTTTAATTATTGAAAAAAATATTTATTCGTTTATGCTGTTTTTGTGCTGTCTTTAGATACGGAGGGTTATTGGTCTGTACGATCTGTATAAAGGCGGTATTTTTTGCAAAGCTTTTTGAATACACTAGTATGTATTTATGATGTGTATAAGCTGTCGGAATATTCAACCGGTAAAAGCACTCCGACTCGGAACAGTGGTATAGGGGATGGTGGAGAGAATATTTTTTTTGATTGTTTTAGTCTGTTGAATGCCGATTTGGTATTCTATCTGCAAAAATCGTGCACAATAGTTGGACAGATATATATGTCATCGAACATTTTCTGAGTCTTGGACAGGGTTGGTTTGCTCAAATTAAGCGTCTTAGGTCTTATTCTCTGGAAATAACTCCGGTTTGTTCAGTGAATCAATTTTGAAGAATGTATGAAACGGGTAAGTAGCATTTGCTTATTGAAGAATGTGTGTAGACTGGATTTCTACCTACAGTATATAAATGTAAGCTGCTGTTCCGATTGATAATAGAGTAATAAAAGAAATAAATGCCGCAGGCAATATAAAAGTTCATAAATTGGTGATGAGTGATAAAAAGAGAATGCCGGAATCAAGACATTGGGTACAAACCGGCGCCGGTTTCATTGTGGCGTTTCTCGTTCAGATAGCTTCCCCTGCAATCCGTCTGTTCCGTTTTTCCCATGCCTTTTTTGATGTCTTTGGACTAATTTCCATACATTTATCTATGTATTTATTAAAAGGTAGATTTATATATTCCTCGGGGAAATTGTAATCGATAAACCCTTCTACGTATTCACATTCCGATTTAAATCTGTTGTATTCTTCAGCAATTATTTTGGCAAATAATACCCATTCGTCAGAATTTAAATCGAGCAATTTGGGATAATGCCAGAAACAGATATCTTGAAGCAGGTTGACAAACTCCGATTTTCGGTTTTGTTCCCATTGAAAAAACTCAAGCATTTCAGCATTTTGCTTTTTTGCGGCTACTTGCCATTGGGCATTACTGAGTTTCCAATGAATGGGTGGAATATGTTCGTCCACAAAATATAGTTTTGGCGGACGGGCATACACTTTGGCCCATTCATCCAGGCAGAGATGTATATCACGCACATTTTTACCTATATTATGTGTGTGTAATAGCTTACAAATTTTAGTCAGGAATACTTCTGTGCAAGCAACACAAAGCATATTTTCGAGACGCCTGACTACTAATGGACGCGTTTCGTTTCTTAATGCCGGATATTGTTTGTACATCAAATCTTGCAGGGCAGGAGTAATCAGCCTGCTAGTCCGGGAATATATTTCTGTACTGAGATTAAACAGATTGTTGTTTTTTTTGGGGAGATTCCAGTATCTCCAGTGAAAAAAAACCGGTTAGGGATGTTCCGGAAATTAAACTTATTATTGCCTTGCTCAATGTAAGGCATACTATATCGCTTCAATGTCGATAAAGACGTTTATGAATACGTTTATAAATATGTTTTACTGCGTGCTCCCTCGCGGGCAAGGCAAATTAGTGCTTCTTTCAACAAAAACTGTTCAGAATAAACCTGATATATGTTGTTTGGTGTCACAATCTTACTATTGTGGGTCAGGTTAGCCCGTACGATTTTGAAACTTCATATCCTTTTTTTTGTATTTAATCAAGTAATCTCAGGTAGTTAGCCATAGAGACAGCCTGATGCTGGTTGTTAGAATTAAGTTTTGGAAAAAGCCGCGTAAAGCGGCTTTTGAGACCACTGAGTTTGATTTTTAATATGTCCGGTAAATTCCCCAGATTGGGGCTTTTATTCAACAATATGAGTAATTCCAGTTGTGTTTCGCGCAATTTGGGTCTGTTACCGTTTATAAATCGTTTTTCTACACGGTTGTTGTGTTCGTTCACTAGCAAAAGCTGACGATTATGACAAAATTCTTTGGGTTTAAAGCCATGAAGTAGTTCCGACTGTACCATAATTAACCAGGGGTTGCCCAAATCATCCACTTCAATCAACTTTACACGAACAAGGTAGAGGTCATGCTGATTATGTTTGTTTTTCAACCAATGAAGCGTATACATAACTAATTTGTGGCGTTGCTCTAAAGACAAAGACATCAGAGTTTCAAAATATAGAATGATCGACTCTATATATTGATACATGTCTTTTTTATTGCAATGTCGATAAAGGTTTTTCCAGTTGTCGGGATCATTCAATTGGATCATCGGATTGGCAAGTCTGTGTTCATAAGCCGAGAAATGTGCCACAAATCGGCTCTCTTTCATGTCGAACAAACTATAACTTTGGTTTTCACACTGTGCATAATGATGCATATATTTTATATGCATCTGTTTACGATGATTCATTTCGGCACTTACCAGGCAACTGTAATATAATAACATATTATTCCATTCTGTTGCTAAGGTCGATAAACTTGGTTTGGCAGGCATATGATATTATTTTTTTATTAACTGAACATGTCATTTTGACATGTTTAAAAATACAATTGACCTAATGTTATTTAAAAAGAACTAAATTAGTGGAAATTAGAATGAACTCCAAATTTTGGAACAAAAAAAATCAGGACAAGCTATTTTGCAACTTGTTTTTAACCAGTAGATTAAAAACATGAGTCAAACCATTTTTAGGACAAGCTATTTTCATCCTTAAAATAATGCTAGATTATAACACTCTTTGAGCAGAGCTAAAATGAAAAAGCTGAAAAACACTTGATAAAATATGCTAGTTAAAAATACAATATCTTACTATAATGATGCTTTGCAACAGAAAATGGAATCAGATTGTCATTTAATCTACCTGATCAAAAGAAAGCAGTGTAATTCGGGACAATCAATGTATTTGAAAGATAAAACGAACCACTAAAGTTTTTATTTTAGAAAAGCTTTAGTTTATTTTTATTTTAAATATAGTATTATATATCATTTAATATTTTAGTTATTGGCTTTTGTGTATTTTGTGCTTTTAGAGCATTTCGATTTATTAAAATGCTTATGAAATTATTTTAATACTTTATATATTTTAATGTGAATTGTATATGCATATAAAACAGTAACACTATAATTACTTTTCTAAACAACTTAGCACAAAAAATTCCCTTGATTTTGCAAAGTTTAACTATACTACTGCTAAACCGCATACTGAGTATGCGCATAATGAGCGAAAAAGCCTTATAATTTTGCATTATACAACTGAAAGTGATCTTTATATTTTGAAATAACAATGCGGCAAGAGATAGAAATATCCCGATTGGAATCAAAACCGGCACTGGTTTACAGCTGTTAGTGCCCATTTAATAAATAATTATCTGTAATCCATTAAAAATGAACATGATTCTTTATTAATATGTCTTGGCTTTTAGAAAAAACGGCGTATTGTTTCAAAACAATGGAGCATAGTTTCAAAACAATAGAGCATAGTTTCAACACAATGAAGTATAGTTTCAAAACAATAGAGCATAGTTTCAACACAACGAAGCATAGTTTCAACACAA
>Ga0209540_10001701_pt1 | contig 16256 bp, 14 predicted proteins | sample BarGraIncu01121A_FD_184501 | JGI IMG/M metagenome (GOLD analysis project Ga0209540, IMG submission 184501) | Arctic peat soil microbial communities from Barrow, Alaska - Barrow Graham LP Incubations 011-21A (SPAdes) (version 2) | ecosystem: Environmental > Terrestrial > Soil > Wetlands > Peat... | reverse complement strand
GGTAGTCTGTCGAACTCGTTCATGCGTGTTAGCTCCTTTGTGTGGCTGTCACCATCTGCACGTACACGGTCTTGAAGATCACCCTCGCGTCGCTCTCAACACCTCCCCTCTTGACCCCTCCAGTCGATTCGCGACTAGATGGGGGTTGTTCGTCGAGCCGTCGTTGACCGCGTGCACTCCGCCCACTGGTAGGGCCACCATGTCTCGGAAAAAGAGAGAAGGCATGGCCCTGAGGGCCACACCTTCGATGAGGCTGCGCTCTTAGGTTGTGAAGGAGTCGGTACGATCAAGCGGTTGGGAGAGTTAGGACACGACGTGCGCCGGAATGGCTCCCTCTCCTATTTCATTATAAGCCCGCGATGTAGCAGATTCGCGCTATCGGGACCGGTGACTTCCCCTGAAGCACAGAGTCCCACCCACGTAGTCGAGCCCCTTGAGGCGACAGCCCAGGATGCACATGGCACCTGAGCTGTGCTTTCTCGGTTAGATTAGACCGGCTGGTGAGAAGATGACCTTCGGATTAGACACCCGACTACGTGGTCTCATCGGCACAGACAGGGAGTTGCTAGCCAACCTCAATGGGACGCCGCGTGTAGTGCTTGTCGAACTGCCGGACGATGTTCGGACTGAAGAACCGCTTCTTGGTGCCGTCCGGCTTGCCCGGATCCAACAGTCGCTCCTTGCAGAGCGCATGATCGCCGTACAGCGACTTCCGAATCTCGTGGTACTTCGCGTTGGCCGCGAAGTCTATGTACCGAAGCGACAATCGCTTCGTCAGGATCTCGTAGTCCCATGGATAACGCGCAAGCACGCTCTCCTCTTCGATTCTGACGGGAGCTGCACCACCGTCGTGCGTCACACGCACTGCGGTCAGGGACTCTCCCGACTTACGCTTCAACTGGATATCGACTTCAACGGCTGTCGCGAAATCACCGCCGAGGGCATCTGCGGTAGAGCAACGCACATTCGCGATGTAGTCCAACAGCTGCTTCTCTTGTCCGTTGAGGGCAAGCCCGTCCGCGCGAACGGGAGCGCGGACGAATGCTATGGGCATGAGGTAGGTGTTGTGCTGCGTTAGGTCGGCACCGAACCATCGCCGGCTCAGAACCACATGGTTCAGCACAGCGGAGGTCCCGACTTCGAGCACTGCCTCGCCCAATTCTGGTCCGCCGTTGAAGAAATGGATGCTGTTGTCTCGGATCTCCGCAAGCAGTAGTAGGTTGGAGCGCACTTCGGCGGGGATCGTCTCGCCATACTCGTTGATGAGCGTGTCCAGTGCTTTGAAGAGGCCAATCGACAGCTGGTTGCCCGACCGGTTCTTCTTCCGGTACAGCTTGCTGCTGAGCGTGCCGTCTGCCCGCCTCCGCTTCTCGAACTCGAGGATGGCCCCGATGCGGTTGTTGGACAGCTGGAGAATCCTAGCCTTGAGCAGGAGCTCCCAACTGTTCACGGCGAGCACCGCGAAAGTCTCTTCGCGGTACGACGAGCTCGGCTGGTTGTACGCCTGTACGGCGACCAACATCGCGGCGGTCGACTTGTCAAACAGGATTGCAGACCGCGACCTCAATCGGGACCTCCGACGTGGGGTTGTCGCTATGCGACCGGCTGGTAGGTTAAGTCGAAGACCGTGTCCGTCAGCCAACGCTTGAAGCCCTCGTTATCCATGAACTGCTTGAAGAGCTCGGTATCGTCCTGAAGGATGTCGGTCATCACCCGACCAAGAGCCCTGTCGTGTTCGATCCGAGCGTTCTGTCGATCCGAGTTCTTGGTGGCGTTCTGGTAGGCGGAATCCGCAGCCACTCGCGCCGGAATCTCCTCCGTGATCAGTCTGTTCACGCGGTCCGAGTCGGTCCACGGAATATTGCCGAACTGGTCGTTGAACACCAACAGGATGTTCGACAGCCGGTCCAGTTCCGGCTCCGGCACGTAGCCGCCGCCAGAAGCGGGCACGGGGCCGATTTCCCCCTCCGCATCGGGAAGCTGAACCTTGATGGCCGCACGCTTCTCGATGCGATAGCTGTCCATGTCGATGGTCTCCAGGATTCCTCGAGCGAGGTCCTCCTCTTCTGGAGCGGGGAGCTTCGAGACTAGGAAGTTCAGGAAGATGGAGAGCTTCTCCCACTCCGCGTTGGTATAGGGCAGCAGCGCCGACAGGAACCCATAGGTGCGGTTGAACGCCTTGGCCTTGCCCTTGAACCCGACCTGCGCATCTTCGTCCAGCGCCTGCTTGTACGTCGCCACGCACGCATCGAGAATCGGGTCGAGCTTGTCGCGGTCCGCGCCACCAAGATAGAGCTCGACGAAGGTTTCGACATCCGTGTCTGAGTACACTCCTGCCGCATCGAGTGCTGACTTCAGGTCGTGGAGCTTGTTCGGGTCGGTCTCCGCCGAAAGCACGGTCGTCCGGTAGTAGTCGGCGAACGCCGCTTGGATGGTGTCGACATCGTTCATGAAGTCGAGGACAAAGACGTCGTGCTTCTTGGGATGGGCGCGATTCAACCGAGACAGCGTCTGGACGGCCTTGATTCCAGTGAGCACCTTGTCGACATACATCGTGTGAAGCAGCGGTTCGTCGTATCCGGTCTGGAACTTGTCGGCGCAGATGAGGAACCGATAGGGGTCCGCCTGGATCTTGTCGACGATCTGATTTGACGGGAAGCCGTTGAGTGAGACTTCCGTCACCTGGACGCCGCCGTACTCATGCTCTCCCGAGAACGCGACTATCGCCTGATAGGGGCTCTTACGCTCCGCCAGATAGTCGCGAATCGCGTGGAAGTACTGGATTGCTCGCTCGATGCCGGTCGTGACCACCATGGCTCGAGCTTCGCCGCCAATCTTGTTCAAGGCGAGGACCTGCTCATGGAAGTGGTCAACCATGATCTCCGACTTGATTCGGATGGCGTGCTCGTGCCCCTCCACGTACCGACGAAGCTTCTTCTGCGCCTTCTTCGCGTCGAACTCGGGGTCACTCGGCACCGTCTTGATGAGCTTGTAGTAGCTATCGATCGGTGTGTAGAACCTCAGGACATCGAGGATGAAGCCCTCGTCGATGGCCTGCTTCATCGTGTAGCTGTGGAAGGGGCGATGCCCGATCGTCCCATCAGGCTTCGCAACCGGTTCGCCGAATGTTTCGAGGGTCTTGTTCTTCGGCGTGGCCGTGAACGCGAAGTAACTGGCATTTGGGAGCAGCTTCCGAGACTCCATGATCCGATTGATGGCGTCTTCAGTAGTCTCGTCGTCCTCCTCGACGCCAGCCGCCGAGAGCGCCATGTTGACCGCCGCAGAGGTCCGACCGCCCTGGCTTGAATGGGCCTCGTCGATGATGATCGCAAACCGGCGTTCCCGGTGCTCTGCGCCGATGTCGTCAAGAATGAACGGGAACTTCTGGACGGTGGTGATGATCACCTTCTTGCCGTCCTCGATGAACTTCTTCAAGTCACCCGAGTGTTCCGCGTGGCCGACGACCGCGCCCACCTGTGCGAACTGCTTTATGGTGTCGCGAATCTGCCTGTCGAGAATCGTGCGATCGGTAACGACGATGATTGAGTCGAAGGCGGTCTTCTTTGCATGCTCGGCGTCGACCAGCTGGTGTCCAAGCCATGCGATGGAATTCGATTTTCCGCTACCTGCAGAGTGCTGGATCAGGTAGCGCTGCCCTGTTCCATGCTCGCGGACGTGCTCCAGAAGCTTGTGGACGACGTCGAGTTGGTGATAGCGCGGCCAGATCTGGACGCGGTTCTTCTTCCCGGACTTCGGGTCCTTTGCCTCGACAATCTGGGCGTAGTGCTCGATAACGTCCGTCAGGCCTTCGCGGGTGAGAACGTGCTTCCACAGATAGTCGGTCTTGAGTCCATCGGGGTTCGGGGGATTGCCGGCGCCGTCGTTGAACCCTTTGTTGAATGGCAGGAACCAGGACGACTTGCTCTTGAGATGGGTGCAGAAACGCACCTCCTGGTCATCAACCGCAAAGTGCACCATGCACCGACCGAACTCGAATAGCCGCTCGCGTGGGTCTCGATCGCGCTTGTACTGTTCAACCGCATCGAGGACTGTCTGCTTGGTCAGGTTGTTCTTGAGCTCGAAGGTCGCGACAGGCAGACCGTTGATGAAGATTGCCATGTCCAATGCGAGCTGGGTCTCATCACGGCTGTACCGCAGTTGCCGAGTCACGCTGAACCGATTGGCGGCGAATCGCTCCTCGGCCTTTGTGTTCCCGGGCGTGGGGCTCTCGTAGAACAGGTCTACAGCATGCGGCCCATGTTTGACCCCGTGGCGCAGCACGTCGATGACCCCACGCTTCGAGATTTCACCTTGGATCCTCGCAAGGAACTGCCGACGCGTTGGGCCATCGGTATCGAGAGCGAGCGCATCCACCAGCCTCTCTTGAGTGGCACTGATGAAGTCCCTGAGTTGAATCAAGTCAACGCAGTACTCTCGGTCGTACTGTGCCGCATCGCCCGAGAGCCACCCTGTACCACCTGCAGGCGGCGCGTCAGTACTCGTGGCCTGGGGCGGAGAAGAGACCGTGTGGATACTGCCCGTCATCGCCGCCACGATCGTCTTCTCAAGCCCAAGTTCGGTGGTGTCCGTCGTCATCGACGCACCTCGCAGGGGAGATATGCTCTATTGCCGATTTGGGACCACCCCGCTATTTGATGGGCTGCTCGTGCCCGATACCATGTCGAGGAGCAGCCTGGAACGATACTGTTCGACAAGCTCCACTTCGCGTAGGGCTCTAGAGATGACCGCGTCGGCACCGCGCAGAGTCTCGCGCACTCGAGCCACGATACGCTGGCGTTCCCCCGCCGGTGGCAACGGCATCTTCGCGTTCAGGAAGGTGTCTTTGCCGATTACCTTCCGAAGCCCCGTATACAGGGGACGCAACGCCTTCGCATTGTCTAGAGCCAAGTAGTAGTAGTAGACGTACTCAGCCAGTGATTGATCGAAGCAGCGGAAGATGGTATATGCGCCGGTGACCATCCCGTCCATGTCGGAGAGACCCACCGTACGAGGGGTCTCGTCGATGTCAAAGAGACAGAAGATCAAGTCGCCCGGTCGCACCACTTGGTAGTCCTCGAAGCTGGCTGGGAACTTGCCTTCAGGGTTGACCATGTCTCGCGCTACTATGCCTCGCTTGGTGAGCGACAGTAGCGTGTAGTCCTGCCAGCTCTGGCCGACTAGTTCCTTCCGGACTCCCATCAGTGCCCGATTCGGCACGAGTTCCCAATGGCCCGGAACCTGGCCAACCCATGGTAGCCCTGTGTCTCTGAGATTCCCGCTTGGCTGAACCGGCTTCGTGACCTCGGCGATCAAGTCCTCCGTTTCGCGTTCTAGCTGCTCGATCGCCGCTGCTAGGACGTCTCTCTCTGGGATTCGCTCCGGCTTTGCGAAGTACTTCGCGAAGCTGATCGCGTAGCCGATCTTCCACGACCGGGTCCCGTCAATCCAAGCGTCAGGCGCGTGGGGCAGGACCTCTCGTTCGAAGAATGCGTCCGGCCCTCCGGCTTCGAGGATTGGAACGCGTTCAGTGATGGTGAGTTCCGGGTCGGGCTCATATTCAACAACGCGCTGCGTGCCGGCGATCTCAACTTCAAATCGACCACGTGCAGGATTCGGCTCTGTTCCAGCCGGTTGCACCTTGCGAACAAGCGGAAGCGCCCCACCATCTCTTTGATGGGTTGCCCTGAGTTCGCGGAGCTCCTTCGGGGTGCGTTCCAGCGAGGCGTCAACGCCCTTCAGGCGCAGCGGTCGCTGCATGATGACTTCGTAGTAGCCGAACGCCTGATTCGGCAGGACCAAGGAGTTCTGGTTGTCGCGAAGCTCCATGTAGTGGCTGCAGATTCGCTGGATGTCGGCGTCCGTAAGCTCGCAGTTTCGTTGACCCAAGTTCTTGAGGAGGGGCTTGAACCACGACGTCGCATCGATGAGCTGGACCTTGCCCATGCGTGCGGCGGACTTCCGATTCGAGAGCACCCAAACGAAGGTGGCGATCGGCGTGTTGTAGAAGATGCCGCTGGGCAGGGCGATTATGGCCTCGAGCCAGTCGTTCTCGATAATCCAGCGACGGATGTTGCTTTCGCCTTGACCTGCATCTCCTGTGAACAATGAGCTGCCGTTGTGGACCTCCGCTATCCGGCTCCCCAGCTTCGTATCGTGCTTCATCTTGGACAGCATGTTCGCGAGGAAGAGCATCTGCCCGTCCTTGGAGCGAGTCACGAGCGAGTAGTCACCGTCGTCCCCGTGAGAGACAATGAATCGCGGATCGCGGATTCCGGCCTTACCCCCCATCCGCTCCAAGTCCGTCTTCCAGGACTTCCCGTAGGGCGGGTTCGACAGCATGAAATCGAATTCGCGGGATGGGAATGCGTCGTTCGAAAGGGTTGAGTACTCAGGCCCGCCAACTATGTTGTCCGCCTCATCGCCCTCGCCTTTCAGAAGCAGATCGGCCTTAGCGATTGCGTAGGTTTCTGCCTGAATCTCCTGTCCATACAGATGAGTTGATATCTCCTTGCCCTGCTCGCGAGCGAGCTGCCGCAACGTCTCCTCGGCCACGGTCAGCATGCCACCGGTGCCGCATGCCCCGTCGTAGAGCAGGTAGGTTCCTGATTCGATCTGGTCGGCGATCGGCAGGAAGACGAGATTCGCCATTAGTCGCACCGCGTCACGAGGGGTCCAGTGTTCGCCGGCCTCCTCGTTGTTCTCTTCATTCCATCGGCGGACTAGTTCTTCGAACACCGTGCCCATGCCATGGTTGTCCAACCCAGGATGTCGAATGGTCCCATCTGCGTTCATCACCGAGTTCGGGCTGAGGTTTACATCCCTGGAAAGCAACTTCTCAATGAGCGAACCGAGCGCATCGGACTTGGACAGCTTGGGAATACCGTTGCGAAACTCGAAGTTGTCGAGGATGTCCTGCACATCGGCAGAGAACCCGTCCAGGTAGTCTTCGAAGTCCGCCTTCAGCTGCTGCTGGCTGGTGCGCGATGCCAAGTCTCGCATCGTGAACTTCGAGGTGTTGTAGAAGGCCTGGCCGGCGGCTTGCCTGAGTGCCGGCTCTTGATTCGTGATGCCGGCCCTGTCGAGGGATACCTTCATCTCGAGAACTGCCTGCTTGGTTGGCTCCAAGACCGCATCGAACCTGCGGAGCACGACCATCGGGAGAATGACGTCGCGGTACTTCCCGCTCACGAACACATCCCGAAGGACGTCATCGGCGATGCCAAACAGGTAGTTCGAGATCCAGTTGAGCTGAGACGAATCCAAGACTCCCCCTATGGGTGACTTACTCGGATGAGAGGCAAGGAAGGCCCCCCCCCCGATTGCGGCCTCCGCCTTCATGGTAGTCGAGGCAGGGTCCAACTCCAACATCCCGACATTCGAGACATCTGTTAGAAGAATGTTAGAAGACGAGTCTGACAAAGCAAACAGGCCAGACACCGAATACGGAATCTGACCTGCGTAAATGCTTGGTAGCGGGGGCCGGATTCGAACCGACGACCTTCGGGTTATGAGGGAGCCCCGGCGGTTTCCACGCTAGTCGCTCTCAGCACACGATATGCCCCTGACCTGCGCAAAGGTCGGGCGGTATTTCGCTGTCGCTACAGGTCAGTAGACCCAGATTCGGCCCATTCTGTTGACACCACATTGACACGCCGGATGGACCCGGCCGCGCCTGACCACAGGAGCGGCTCGTGAGCTATCTGAAGGAGCTCGCGAACCTCAACCACCTGTGGACAGCCGCTCGCGCTCGAACGCCCGACAGCCGTGCGGATCGAAGTCCAACGTGGTGCGCATGAGCCGCACTCGACCAGCGTATGCGCGAAGCGCACGGCTTCGTAAGGCGTCGGCTTGATGCACTTGTTCGACAGGCGTCCGGCTACATCGCGGCCTCGATTAGAGCTGCCCGGACGTGACCTCTGAGAGCCGGAAGCAGGTGGCGAATGCGTGTCGTCACTACGGCGGGCGGCATGCCGGAAGGATGTCCCTTCGCGTTGCGCATCAGCGTGTAGATGGTGACCGTGTTCTTGCGCGAGTCTTGAACGAGCTCTACGCCCGGTTCTCGACTGCGAATGTAGGCGTCGACTGCTTTCTTGCCGCCACGAAGCGAATCGAGGATGGCGTAGTTTGCGAGGAACGCCTCAACATCGCCTTCTGCACGGGTCAGTGAGTGCTGTATGTCGTCCAGCAGGTTGGGTCGAATCGCCCTACCGGTTTTAAGCACCTGAACGAGGTCTGCGAGTTCAGCGGACTGCATGTCAGTCTGATGTTCGAACGGCACGATGACTGCCGCTTCAGAAATCGAGCAGCCGAGCGGACTGCCCCAGGCGTCTTGCGCTAGCTCTCCGTCATCATCGACGGTCCGCTCATAGCCCAAGAGGAAGTCGACCGCGGGCGCCTGACAGTAGACGACCAGAAGTCCATGGACACGACGAGCAATCTGGTCCGCCAACTGTACCGGTGGTTCGCCAGCGCCCGAGAGCCTTACCGTCACGCGGCTGGGGCCGGCGCGGAGTATCACAACGTCGATATCGCCTGCGGGTCCTGGCACGGAGAACTGAAGCTCCGCGAACCTCAGGTAGCCGCGCCCGCCGTACTCTGACTCCCAAGCCAGCACCCGTTTCCTCTTCCGCCCTGTCGAACGTGTTGCGCTTCAGCGGCTGGCCGGCCGCTTGATGTCAGCGTACGCCTTCCGCAGCCCGCTGGAAGCGCTTGTTAGACCCGCCGCCGCAGACTAGTCCAAGCCGTTATCGGACAGGAATCGGCCCCAATCTTCCATGCACTCGGTCGCGAGGGTGAACGCGTCCGTCGCGCCCTTGGCGGTCTCGATCTCATACGTTAGGCCGATCTTGGGCGCGCCGCCGAAAGCCAGACGGTAGCGCTTGCTGCCGAAGCTGGGGCTCTCGCCGCTGCGTGACCCATTCAGGGTGAGGTGTTTGAGTGCATTGCAGATGTCTGCGCACAGGCTCAGGGGGCGACTCGAGTTGACGTACTGCTCAACTCGAGCCCGAACGGCTTCTGGAACGTCCGGGTCATTGCGAATCCAGTCCTTCACGTGATAGCAGTTCATGAAGAACGCGTACACCTCATCGACGTAGTTGTCGGACTCGACCGTGTGATCGCGGCCGACATCAAGAGCCTCAAGTCGGGCGTACCAGCGCCGTGCTCTTTCGTACTGTTCTCGATACGTCCCGGGCACCCGCATTGGCCTCCGCTCGTGCCTCAGGCCGGGTCTAACGTGTTGGGCATGAGCAGACGCGATGCCCTCTGAGGTCAGTCTACCGTTTGGCGTTCTGCTCGATGCCCTTGTTAGGTTGCCGCAGCTTGCGTCCAAGCTTGGGCCGGACGAACTGCTCAATCGTGGTCACAGCGGCGTCGATCTCGCCGCCAAAGGTGTCACCGTCCGCGCCAACCGCATACATGATGGCGCGAAGACCTTTGCGTTCGGTGGCGGCCATTCCAGTCGGGTCCGAGAGTTCGCGAAGGTAGTCGGTTAGAGCCCAGTTGAGCTTGGCCACACACTTCCGCAGAGAGAAGATCGGCTCAGCTGCCGCAGACCCCCAGACGACCTCGGCTTCAATCCGAGCCACATCTAGGTCCTGCACGGCGTCGGAAACGACACGCCACCGAACTTGATACGTGGCGGCGGTCCCTTGATTGACCTTCTCGTTCCAGTCGTCGGAAACGCCGCCTTCACCGTCCGGACGAGTCTCCTTCAAAGCAGCCGACATCTCCTCTGCGCTGATGAAGGGCTGCCTCGCAACGGCGATGCTCTCTCGAACCTTGTAGGTGGCGCGCAGCACGGTCAGACCGACGTCGTACTCAGTCTTCCCGGTGAGCTGTCGCCTCCAGGCCGAGACGCCGGAAAGGGCCGCATAGGCACCGGCGACAGCGGCACCAGTAACGATGACACCTTGGACGGTCTCGAGCGCTCCCATTGCTCCTCCTGGCCAACCTAGCGTTGGGCGCTTCAGCGGCGGACCACCAGCGCGATGTCAGCGTACCGCTTCCGCCGCCCGCTGGAAGCGCCTGTTAGGCCGGTCCTCGATCCTCTCGTGAGTAGAGCTCGCCGTACTTGGCTTCCCACTGCTCGACGAGCGGCGCGACGAACTGAAGCGACCCGGCACAGTGCTCCGTGAGCGTCGCGTGCTTGGCCATTGGGCGCTGGAGCAACTGAGTGATGAGACACAGGGCAATCAAGAGGGCGTTCTTCGCATTCTCGGCGCGAAACGCCACCAACCGCCACTCCGTCGCCACGTGAAGTTCCTCATACCGCACGGGCTCGTCGTATCCGGCTGCGGGATGAACGGCCCTATCTCGCCAACTGAACAGCTCGACGATGTGGCGCCGGACCTGAGCGAAGCTCTTGGGTCCGATCTGGAAGGATCGCCTCAGAATCTCCGCCACCTGCTTTGCCCGTGACGTTCGATTCCGCCTCCATGCCTCGCGGGTGCGTTCCGGAACCTTCACGTGATCGCCAACCATCGCATAGAAAGCGTCGATTGCGATTGCTGAAGCAACGATGCACTGCATGCTCTCGCGACAGTCGCGCTCGAGCGCGGCACTGCTCGCGCTGTCATCCTTGGTCCAGGTCTCAAGGAGCTGCGCGTGAGCGGCCTCAGCTGCCTCAAGGTGCTCAAGAGCCATCTCAAGCCAATACACGTACATGTCAATCGAGAGGTCAACCTTGATGTCCGACGCCTCGACCGTGCCGTCGTCCTTGAGAGAGAAGGTCAGGTCGCTAATGCGGAGTCTCATACTCCGCGTCACATGAATGCCCCGCCACTCGTCTGTGGAGGCTGTAGTCACTGTCACCGCGGTGTTCTCCTGGATTCGGCCTAACGCGTGGCGCTTCAGCGGTGGACCGCGCCACTTCCTTGTTGCTCAGACCGTACGCCATCCGCTGGAAGAGCTTGTTAGGCATGCTCCGCAAGCCGCTTGGCAACGATAATGCCCACAGGTGTGAGCCTGTAGCCAGGGTCACCGCCCGGGTTCGTTGCCGCTAGACGCAGCAGGCCTTGATCCAGCAGGCGCTGCACTCCCGATGTACGGCGCAGGACCGAGTCGCTGGTGACGAAGAACACATGGTCTGGCGGTCTCTCCTGGAGTGGACGCAGGATGTACACCTCTTCGATGCTGAGAGAGGACATCGCTCGCTCGACGCGCGCATCGAAAGTGAACTGCTGTTCGTCGAGCCGAGCCGCCAAGAGAGCCCCCAGCTCGTCCCTGGAGGACTCGACATCAGTGAAGTCGAGTGTGGCGTGGGGCACCGTGCTGACATCGAACAAGAAGGGGTCGTGGTCATCACGGATCAGCAGGACGTCTTCTGGGCGACGACAAGCCAAGGCAACTCCGACCTCGTATAGGACGTTTCCATTCCGGAACGGCTTCCCCGTAACCGCATCACGGCCAATCGTCGATACATCTGCGAGCACGAGCCGCGAGTGCGCGATCCCGTCGTCAATCTGCGTGAGTATCGAGTCCCCGGATGCCGAGGAGTCAACCCGAACCGGATCAAGTTGGCATCCGTCAGCAGACAGACCTCGAATCGCCGGTTCGAAGACCTGCGAGAATCGCGGTTCGTAGCGACTGTCGAAGCTCATGGCAACAAACACCGCGGGTGTCCACGCTGCACGCCAGAACGTTCTCAGAAACGCATTTGGGTGCATTCTTGTATCTCCTCGCCTTGGCTCCGGCGCCATGCCTAACGTCTTGGGCATGAGCAGACGCGCATACCCCCCTCAGGTCAGTCTACCTTCGGGCGTTCTGCTCGATGCCCCTGTTAGCCACGCGCACCCCGCCGGGGCTGGAGCACTCCATAGCCAAAGGAGAGCCGCTTCCCCTGGAACCCCGCCGCAAGGAGCCTTGCTGGATGACCAGCCTTCAAATGCGGGAACGGCAGGGCGACGACATCACCGGCCTCGCCGCGGCTCTCAGTGGTAAACAACCGGGCGAGCATAGATGTGAGGAACCCGAACCCGACTCCGCCACTCTCCGGTGCTCCCCCGACGGTGAACACCACGCGCCCCGCCGTGTCGGAGTCTCGAATGAACTCGTCATCTGGCTCAACGCCCCCAAACATCATCAGGAACCACGCCACGCGCTGCTCCCGCTTGACGTCGATTACCTCGCTGTCGACCAGGAGATCCACAGCGGCAATCCTCAGGGACAGCTCCTCACCCTGCGGCGAAGGCACACTGCCCAAGATGTCTGTGCACAGCCTGAAGGCCATCTGACGCGCGCGCGCCGTCACCAATCGATCGCCGAGAAGCGACATCTCAGATTCAGCCAACGCGTCGCCCATCTGAACGCGAATCCGCGACGAGTCGCTGGAAGCTAGAAGGAACTCGACATCCAACAGCGTCCAAATCCCCCAGCCCGCCCAGTAGATTGCGACCATCGGACGAGCCTCAAGCACGGACGCGTATCTCCGAAGTCCCGCCAAGTACGTTCTCTTGAAAGTCTTGGAAGGCAGCTCGGTTGCGTGTGCAGCGCAGTTCTTGACTTCGACCGCCAAGCGTTCGTTCTCCTGGGTCACGAGGAGGAAGTCAGCCCCTGGGCTTGATTCGCCGTCTAGCAGAACCGAGCCGTCGGCGTGGAGCCGCTGAACGAGTGGGCAGTTGCCAAGCACGTCCGCGGTCCACCCGAAAAGGGCCTCCGCATGGACTCCGTACCTCACGATGGGATTCGAGGTCGCGGCTGAGACGATCATGCTCAACGACTCAGCGAATCCTACTGAGGCTGCGGGATCGGAGAGATCCATCCCGTGCTCAGTCGCGTGTGCAACAAACAGCCGGAACAGCTCAGAGTCGGAGAAGGACTTGGCGTTCAGGGCGCATCCCCCCTGCTGTGGCTAACGTGTGGCGCTTCAGCGGCGGACCGCAGCGCCTCTTCCATTGCTCACACACTACGCCGCCGGCTGAAGGCGCTTGTTCGGTGACCACTGCCTAGATCCTACGTCTCACCGTGCCAGACGTTCGCCGAGGCAGGATGTCGACCTGAGAGTACGTGTCGCGGGCGAGACCGTCAGGACGCTGTGGAGGCGGCGGAACGAACACGCCCGCAGCGGCAGGTGCCTCATAGACCTCGCGGAGATCACTGCGAAGGTGGCCGGCTGAGCAGCCTCCCCCAGGCCCAAGCCATACGTAGTCCTTGCAGACCCTGCACCACCCCGCTGCTGGCACGGATTCCCCCCGCTCCATGAAAGACGAGCCCCCGATTGCGCTACGGAACGTGTGGCGCCTGTTCGCTCAGCACGCGAAGCGAACAAGCGAGCTCAGGCGGGGTCTTCGGATTGCACTCCCGCATCGCTGACGTGGTCGCTCCATGCGGCGCCGTTCCAGTACCGCAACTCGTGCCGGCCGGTGGGATCAGCTAACCATCCAGCGGGTGATGCGGGCACCGCGTTCGCCGACTTGCGCTTCATCACCAGCCATACCACCAGCACGATGAGCGCGATAGGAACCAACATGACAAGCCCCATCATCGCGATGATCCACAGCTCCATACCCCCGGGCAAACCGAACGCGGCCATAAGAACGCCCCCTCAAAGTCTCCACCGAACGGTTTGCGCTTCAGCAGCGGACCGCAGCGCCTCCCCGATTGCTCACACCATACGCCGCCCGCTGGATGCGCTTGTTCGGCGCGGCGGCGTGCGTCGCCAGACGTCGCCTAGCGCAGGCCGGCTTGAGCCTTCGTGATCACTTGGCCGTTCTGGAACTGCACAATCATGTTGCCACCGCCAGCGTTCGTCCACGTGTAAATCTGGCCGGTGTAGCCGGCCACGCTGCTGTCCACAGACAACTCGCCCGGGTCGCCCATGATTGATCGAACTTGGCCGATCGACATCCCCGTCGTCACCTGGTTGAACTGCGCAAGCCGGTAGCCCCCACCAATGCCGGCAGGCAGCAGACCGAACTGATAGAGCAGGAACAGGAGGACGCCGATGCCTATGATCGCCCCCACCGCCGACGACCCCTGCCTTGATGCGGATGCTCTCGCTTCCACGGGCACCACGGGCGCCTGGGTCAACTGGGGGCCCGTACGACCCCTGCGGAAGAGCGCGAACATCATGCTGAGAGCAGCCATCGGCATCAGCAGGAATCCGGCCATAGCGATTCCCATCATCCCCAGTGAGGCTGCGCCGACTCCCACGAACAGACCGAAGAAGAACAGCCCCGCAGATCCCCACAGTTGCATGCTCCGAGTCATTGATTCCCCCGCTCTCGCCACAGAATACCGAGGACCCCATCGTCCCACCCAACGTGAGGCGCGTAACCTGCGCGCCCCTCACTGTGCAGTATGCGCGGACTGCGATCGCGTCAGGTTGACGCGCTTGTTAGCCGGCGAGTACGCGCTCCCACTGCTGCCTGACGAGCGTTAGGTATGCCGCGTAGGCGACGCGCGCAGCCTCTAGCTGTGGCTCCAAGGCCTCCACCAACTCCGCCACTGACAATGGGGCGGTTGCCCCGATCACATAACGCACCGTGCCCTTCGTCTCCTCGCGACGAACGAAGGACGTGAGCCCCAACTCGAGCGAGCGCGGAAACCCGTGGTGGTACAGCCTCCGGAAGTCTCCAACCGCCTCCACGAAGGCGCGATCGTTTAGCTTGGCGAGCGCCACCGAGAGGTCTGGCCAAGCGGACCAGCCTGAGGCCAGCCTAGCAGCCTTGTCCGCGTCGACGTAGCGCAGATTGGCGTTGTCCCTCCAGCCTTCGACTATGAAGCTGTTCGCTTGGTGGGAGAGATTCGCGACCGAGGTACAGAATCGACCGTGCAGCGCATACGGCACGCCGACGCAGTAGTAGGCAATCGGAAGCACGAACTCCATGGCCAATTCGTACCGGTCCTCCGGTGTGAGGGGCGACATGATGTCCCGCCAGACCTCCAGTTGGCGCATGCACCAGATGAACTCGTTGATGAAGTTCGCAAGCTCCCGGACATGTTCGGACGCCACGCTGCGGAAGGTAGCCGCCTCTCCCGCGCTGAGGGGCCGACCATCAATGAAGTCTGGAAACGCGATTAGAGGCGTCGACGGAGGTGCAGCCGACCACCGTTCGCGGAATTGGGCGTACGCGTCAATGGCAGCGTTGTCGCTCAGCAACGGAATCCCCAAGTCTGGCTAACGTGTGGCGCTTAACCTGTGCGCCGATGCCTCATCCTAGCGGACGGACCAAGACGCATCAGGTTGAAGCGCTTGTTAGGTGAGCGGCCTCGCGCGACGCCTAGACGGGGTCGACGGATGTCGCTCCATTGTCGGAGACGTGTGGCGTCCACTTCGTAGAATCCCAGTACCGGAGCTGATGCCGACCGGTCGGATCCGGCAACCAGTTGGCGGGCACCGTGGGCAACGCAGCGGCAGCAAGTGAGGACTTCGGATCGGATCCGTACTTGTTGGGCCCCCGCGTACCGTCGGTAAGGAGGAAGACGAGGTTCGCGATCGGCACAATCAGCCACCAGCCGGAGTGGTCGGTATCGTGGAGACGGCGCACACCGACAGCCAATGCGGGGATCAGCACGGCAAGGACGTAGATGGCGTACAGGGGGCCGTTGCCGTTCCGGTCTGCAAGGCCGAGGAGCCCGTCGACGAAGCTGAACACGAATGCAAAGAGGAAATTGAAGAGGTAGAAGAACCAGTACTCCTTGCGGCGGGCCCTGCCGACGAAGGTTGCGTACTTCTTGAAGGCCCCCAGGTACCAACTCATGTGGCCACTCCCCCCAGTGTCGTTCCTCGACTGCGTCTCACCTAACAACGCTTATGCGGTCCGCGCATGACGGCTGCGCCCCCGCACCCGTCGCATAAGAACATAACAGGTGCGCTCGGTACTGTCCGATTCGCGGCTTACGCCCATCCGCCTGGGCCGATGCGTTGCGCCACGTCGGGAGGGCTCGTGACGCCGCGGTCCGGAATCGACAAATGTGGCACGTCCACAGAAACGCGTTTGTATATCTACGATACGACCGGGGGGCCTGGGGGTGCGCGCGTGGGCATTCGTGGGCAGTATGTGGGCAGTAAACCCTGATACGAGACGATACAGACGGGTACTGCCCGACACTGGTGGGCAAACAAAAGCCCTGGTAGATGGGCTAAATGCCTCATCTACCAGGGCGTTCCCGTCTGGACTAGTGTTATCCCCCAGTCAAGTGCGCTACCAAGCTGCGCCACAGCCCGAAATGCCGACGCGCGGTCAGTGGGGAAAGGACCGCTCGGCAGGCGGTAATAGTACGACGAGCGGAGCACCGCGGCAAGCGCAGGCACG
>Ga0209540_10001698_pt1 | contig 16271 bp, 15 predicted proteins | sample BarGraIncu01121A_FD_184501 | JGI IMG/M metagenome (GOLD analysis project Ga0209540, IMG submission 184501) | Arctic peat soil microbial communities from Barrow, Alaska - Barrow Graham LP Incubations 011-21A (SPAdes) (version 2) | ecosystem: Environmental > Terrestrial > Soil > Wetlands > Peat... | reverse complement strand
TGCAGAAAGGACAGGAGGAATAAATCTTGACTGGGGCAATGCCGACTCATCCCTGGAACTGCTTCATCAGCTTGCAAGAGGCGAAGGGTTCGGCCTTACTGCCGGTCTGGGTGTCCGCAAGATGAAGGAGATGTTTGCCGGTAAAGGGTGGGGAGATATTCACTTTATGAATGATATAGGAATGGAGAACAAGGGTTTAGAGTACTCCATGTACATGTCTAAAGAGTCTCTTGCACAACAGGGAGGCTATGCGATGACCAACAAAGGTCCGCAACATGATGAGGCTTGGCTTATTTTTATGGACATGGTCAACAATATGATCCCCACATTTGAAAACAAGGCGGAGGCTTTGTACTACTTCCCGTACTTCCGCACATGGTTTGGACTGGCAGGTTTCTGCAAACTCTGCTGGAACGATGTTGAGCCGGCAGGCAACGCCCTTCAGAAAGAACCAAACAAAGTGCCAGAGCACGTTGATAACTATGTAACTATATTCAAGGCTGTTACAGGACGGGAATTCGACAAGGAGGAGATGATCAGACAATCAGAAAGAGTATATAACTTCCAGAAGGTTCTGAACCTTCGCATAGGGTACGGCACCCGCGAACACGACAGGCAGCCGTATCGTGCAGCAGGCCCGGTAACTAAAGAGGAGTATCTGAGCCGTCAGGAGAGATATGACAAACAACTGGCAGAGATAATGGGGTTGGATCCTTCCAAAATGACTCTGGAGGAGAAGATGTTCAAATTAAGAGAATACCGTGAAGATCAATACGAGAAACTTCTTGACGCTGTTTACAAACGCCGCGGGTGGAATAAAAACGGAGTGCCCACAATTGAGCATCTCAAAAAAATCGGGATGGACCTGCCGGAAGTACTAGCGGTTGTAGAACCAATGCAATAATAAATTTTACAATTATTAAACTAACAGCCATACGGCAAAAAGTATAAACAAATGGTTAAAAGTATTTTAAAATCAGGGTTTAAAACCCTTATGTTCGCCCTGCTTTTGGCGGCGAGTCTGAATATTGTTGGTTGTGGCAACCAAAAGAACAGTGATCCAAAGAATCCTTACGGACTCGATATTATCAACACCTCGGAGGCCTATCTGAAGAGCGTGAAAGAAGATGAGAATAACAGACTGATAGATCTGGAGAACTATATCCCGGGTATAGTTCTCGATATCAGATATGCAGACACCAATAACTTTACCCACACAAAGATCTACACTCTGCCAAAAGCATTTCTAAGAAAACCGGCTGCAGATTCACTTCTTAAAATTCAGAAGCTGCTTGCCCAACAAGGTTTGGGGCTTAAGATCTATGACGCTTACAGACCCTACGCCGGTACCCTTTACTTCTATAAAGTGTATCCCGATACTACTTTCGTTGCGGCTCCATGGAAAGGATCTGTCCACAACCGCGGATGTGCTGTTGACCTTACACTGATTAACCTTGCAACCGGCGAGGATCTGCAGATGCCAACTCCGTTTGACGATTTCTCCAAAATGGCTTCTCAAAACTATATGGATCTGGATTCGGCTAAACTTGCGAACAGAGCAACACTCTTAAAGGTTATGACAGAGAATGGATTTACATTGTACGAACATGAGTGGTGGCATTTCAACTTAAAGGATAGAGACAAGTATAAGTTGATGGATGTTTCTTTTGAAGACCTTAATAATTAAAAACAAATAAAATGAAAAATAGTACCCCGTTTATCAGATCTTTTGTGGTTTTCTGTGTAGTACTGTTTTTCTGCACATTAAGCCTGTCTGCACAAAATAAGAATTCAAATCAAAAAAGCGAATACTGGAACCCCAATAAGGTAAATTTTCCATCTTACAGTTCCCAGGTTCGGGAAAATTTAACCTTTCCAAAGGTTATGGGTTACGAGGTATTAGCATGCGATTTCCACACACATACTATGTTTTCCGATGGTTTGGTCTGGCCAACTTTGCGCGTTTATGAGGCCTGGACCAGTGGGTTGGATGCAATGGCTCTTACAGATCATATTGAGTACAGACCATATAAGAAGTATACTAACAACGACCATAACACCTCGTTTGATATTGCCAAACCGGCCGCGGATGAGGTGGGTTTTCTGCTAATCAAGGGAACTGAGATTACCCGTAAACAGAGCACACTGGGGCACTTCAATGCTATTTTCATATCAGATGCCAACCCAATAGCAGTTGATGATCCAAAACAATCAATACTTGAAGCTAAAAAGCAGAATGCCTTTATCATCTGGAATCACCCGGGTTGGGCTGTAGACTCTACCTACATTAAAGAATTTCAGGAAGATCTTTTTAAAGATGGTTTAATTAACGGAATAGAGGTATATAACAATTCTGAATTTTATCCGAGGGTATTGGCCTGGGCTATTGATAAAAATATTACAATCATAGCTGCAAGTGATGCACACGGTAATGTAGAGAGTGGTGTGCTAAAAAGAGAGGGTGTTCTCAGACCAATGACCTTAGTACTGGCAAAGGAGCGTTCTCTTTCGGGAATAAGAGAGGCTCTTGACGCCGGAAGAACTCTCGCCTTTTTCCATAATATATTGGCAGCAAAAGAGGAGATTGCAAAGGGCTTTGTAGATGCGTCTTTATCTGTAAAGAAGGTATTCAGCAACGATAAATCCAGTTTCTACACATTGACCAACAAATCATCTGCACCCTTTAAAATGTTTTTTAACAAGAGTTTGCAAGAACTACCTGCACTCTCGACAATCTCTTTTTCTGTATCAAACGAAACATCAAAAATCAAGGTGATCTTTGAGAATATTTTTGTATATGAAAATCAGACTTTGGCACATGATTTGCAGCTTAAATAGATGAGAAGTTTTTTCAAAGTTTAAATTTTAGGTTAAGTGGAAGTTGGCATAGTCAAAATTTGACTATGCCTCTTTCTTTTTAAAATAATTAGTTGTACATTTGCGGGCCTTTTCTCGAGAAGATTAGGAAGTTATATAATAAAAACTTTAAAACCAACGTATTATGGCTGTTAAAATTCGCCTTTCAAGACATGGCAAGAAAAACTTTGCCTTTTTCCACATCATTATAGCTGATAGTCGCGCACCTCGTGATGGTCGCTTTATTGAGCGTATCGGCACTTACAATCCAAACACTAACCCTGCAACTATAGAGTTGAACAACGAAAAAGCTCTTGAATGGCTTTTTAATGGTGCTCAACCTACAGAAACTTGTCGCAGAATTCTATCTTACAAAGGTGTTCTTTTAAAGAAGCATCTACAGGAGGGTATTAATAAAGGGGCAATTACACAAGAGATTGTAGATCAAAAGTGGAATGCATGGATTGCAGAGAAAGAGTCAAAGGTTTCTAAGAAAAAATCTGACCTCGAGTTAAACGGTCGTTCAGAAAAGAAAACGGCTATTGAGGCAGAGGTTAAAGTAAAAGAGGCAAGAGCCGCCGAGATTGCAAAGAAGAAGATGGAAGAAGCGCAAAAAGCTGCTAAAGCTGAAGCAGCTGAAGCCGCCGAAGTTGCTGCCGAAGTTGCTGAGGTAGTTGCTGAGGTAGCTCCAGAGGTAGCTCCAGAGACTCCTGCCCAAGAGGCTGCTGAAACTCCAGAAGTTTAAACAATGCAAAAGTCAGCAAATATTTTGCTGCCTGTCGCAAAGATCTTAAAATCGTTCGGCACAAAGGGCGAGTTCATCATACGATACTCTCCGGAAACGCAAGAAGATATTAACGCAAAAAAACCGGTATTCATCTACTATGATGGGTTATCGGTTCCTTTTTTTGTAGAATCCATTCAAAACAGAGGCACAGACCAAGCTTTGGTGAAACTTGAAGGTATTTATACCGAATCGCTTGCCAATGAAATTGTTGGAGAACTTATATGTATCGAAAAAAAACCTAAAAAGGGCAAACCTAAAATTGAGGGACCAGCAGATCTTATCGGATATTCAATTGAAGATATTAACGGCTCTCCTCTTGGCAAAATTTCAAAATTTTACGACTATCCAAACAACCCTTGTTTGGGAATAATAAAACCAATTTCAGATAACAAAGACAATAAAGAAACTCAGGAACAACTTCTACCCTTTCATGAGGAATTTATTGTAGATTTTGATGCCAAAAGACTGGTTCTTGTGGTTAATATTCCCAAAGGACTGCTTGACCTTTAAATTTTCTTTTTCTATATTTGTAAAATAAAATCTGTATTATGAAGAGAATTATTTTGCTGATTATGGCTGCTGCTGTATTCTTTGTAAACATAGCAGCAGGACAGGACCATTATGGACGGTCTAAAATTTCCAAGAGAACATTTACGCAGGAGGCTGATATAAGATTAAGTATAGGATCTTTCCCTATTACCTATGACTTTGATTATCCGTTTATGGGTATGTATCATGATGAAATGGATTATGTGCGTATGCAAACACTAAGTGAGCGTTATTACAATATCCAGACATACAGAGGTAACAGAATTACAACAGGCTCTCTTAATATCAATCCATCGATAAAAGTGCTCAGATGGATGGAATTAGGTATAGTTTTCTCTTACAACGGAGATTACAGGAACATTTACAACGCTGTAGACAATACCGTGCTTGAGAGAGATTATCAACACAGCTTTTTCTTTACACCCACAATCAGATTTGCATGGTTAAACAAAGAGCGGGTAAGAATGTATTCTTCTTTGGGATTGGGTTTGGGGGTTATGATAAATCAGAATCCCTTTAGCAGGGACTTCTCAATATTTGGGAACGGTGCTGAATGGGGCCCTTCTATCCAATTAACAGGATTTGGCATTTCTTTCGGCAAAACACTCTTTGGGTTTGCAGAGGCAGGAGCCATTGGTACTCTTGGCATTTTCACAGCCGGTATTGGATATAGGGTTACACCTAAACATAGAAAGTAAATATTATAATATCTAAGAAATTACTAAAATGAAAAAATTAATATTTATTCTGGTTGCATCAATTGCATGTTTTGCCTCATCATCCTGCATTATTGAAGATGGTGATACTCGTCCAAGAGCTACTGCTGCAGGTAAGCTAATATATGATAATACAGAACAGGTTATCTCCAAGAATATTGTTTTTGCAGATATTGCACTTAAACTTAATGCATATATTTTTGCTCCCTCAGATCTGAAGATTTCTATTGAGGATAAGTTCTTCCCAAAATACAAACCTCGTAATACCGGTAATAACTGGGTGTTGGTAAATAGCCCCTATTCATTTGCAACTGACGGAAAATCTCTGGATGTGATTGGCTCCAAATGGACAGTCACTCAAAATCAGGCGGGCAGTTGGATTGATAGTGAATATGGTGTATTGATAGTAACAATTGAGTGTATAGGTGACAAACAGTGGAAAATTACCAGCAAGGATGCATATACATATGAAAGTGTCAGCAATTCGGATTTAGTTGCCAAGGCCACAGCACCTTCCAATACAAATACCTATATTCTTTATGACTACACTATTACCGGTGCAGGAAAGTCTCTGTCTAATGAGTCTTATTCGGGTAGTAAATCTCTTCAAGTAGAATATACTATTAAGAACCCTATGAAGTTTGTTATAAAAAACTCGGCAGGTTATTCAGAAATTAATTACCCTGGTTATTCAGAAATTAATTACAACTTTACAGCAGTCGAAGGAAAGGTGGAGATGGTTGTAAGTAACATAGAGGACCCAGACAAAAGAGACCTGATTATGGCAGATCTCTCTTTATCTATAGGTAACAGCATTATCAATCGTATAACCTTTAACGGGGTAACAGAGGTTTGGTAAACATCAGTTGGCCTTACTCTTCTTTAACCTTATATCTCCATTCATTACTGAGCTTATCACACTTTTGTCAATTTTTCCGAAAATTGAGATTACCGCGAACTCTTCTGTGGAACTGGCTAAGAATAGCATTGCTCCTTCTCCGTTTTGGGCAACAAAAACTTCCAGTAGTTCATCCAAAATCCAACGCTTTGGCAAGACTTGAAAATTTGATGATTTATCTGTAATTCAATGTCTTAATAACATTAAAGCCAGCCTTGCTATTGATTACTATATGTCTTTTACGACCATTTATCTTTTTGCCACCATCAATCCCTCTGTCCAATAATTTCCCTTAAAGAGTGGTTGTGTTTGCGATTGTCATTAATTATCTTTAAAATTGTACTCCATTGAACTTCAATTAGGTTAGTTAAATAATCATAAAGATATGAGCTTACAACTAAAAAAAGATTTTGCTTATTCATTGCTGGTTCCAACCAGTATGGGTGTAAGAATTACTCCGGTTAACGGGCAACCCGTTCACTGCAGTGATACATTTAAAATGCAGGCAACCAGTGCCGAAACCAATGTCGCTAGTATAGCATCTTGCCTTGGACTCCCGGTTAAAGTGTTAACCACTTTCGTGAAAGACAGTCCGATTGCCCAATTTATCAAAAGCAATCTCAAGAGCCGTAATATGGTGTTCGAAGGACCTGAAGTAGCACAAGGCAATCCTTGGGGCTACCGTCATCAGTTCAACATTGCGGATAGTGGTTTTGGAACCCGTGGACCACGTGTACAAAATGACCGTGCAGGTGAAGTGGGATGTACTTTAAATGTGAAAGATTTTGATTTAGAGCGTATCTTTGGAAAAGAGGGGGTTCAGATTGTACATCTTTCCGGTTTAATCGGAGCCTTGTCTCCTGAGACAAGCAACTTTTGTTTAGAACTGGCTCGTTTTGCAAAAAAATATGATACCCGCATTTCGTTTGATCTTAATTATCGTGCTTCGTTCTGGAAGGGTCGTGAAAAAGAATTACGAGAAACCTTTACCGAGATAGCTTCATTATCTGATATCCTTATAGGAAATGAAGAAGATTTTCAACTTTGTTTGGGAATTGAAGGACCGGAAGCCGGAGGAAAAGGTATCGAAGCGGAGATCGATGGATTCAAAGGGATGATAAATCGTGTAAAAGCAGCTTTCCCAAATGCTTCAGTGTTTGCAACTACACTTCGGCAGGTTATCAGTTCAAACGAACACTTGTGGGGAGCTATTATGCTTGAAGGAAATGACTGGCAAGTGATTGAACCCAGAAAAATTACGGTACTCGACCGTATCGGAGGTGGAGATGGCTTTGTAGGAGGTTTGCTTTACGGGATACTTAAAGGATGGGAGCCCGCTAAATGGCCCCAGTTCGGATGGGCCGCAGGAGCACTGGCTACAACATTTCTATCAGACTATGCCCAACCTGCTGACGAAGAAATGGTTTGGAGTATTTGGAATGGAAATGCCAGAGTAAGAAGATAAAGACTATGATGTATTACGAAATCGGTTCAGCCAGTCACGAATTAAGCGCTGAAGACCTAAAAAAAGGATTGTTTGAGGCGTTGGATAAAATGGGTCAACGAAGCAAAGTATTGGCTATTCCTCCCGATTATACCCGACTCCCAAGTCGGGCGGGAGAGTTGACCGAGTTTACATGGCAGTATTTTGGAGATCGTCTTACAGATGTACTTCCTGCACTGGGAACTCATTCGCCCATGACAAGTCATCAGATCGCGCATATGTTTGGAACATTGCCATTTTCGCTAATTCGTGAACACGACTGGCGAAATGATGTAGTAACGGTTGGAGAAGTTCCCGCTGAATTTGTGAAGAAAGTATCGGGAGGCACGGTTGAATTCCCTTGGCCTGCACAAGTAAATAAATTACTTGTTAACGGGAACTTCGATCTGATTCTTTCCATTGGACAGGTTGTTCCTCACGAAGTTGTTGGAATGGCGAATTACAACAAGAATATCTTTGTTGGAACCGGTGGCGTTGAAGGGATCAATAAAAGTCATTTTATTGGAGCAGCATATGGCATGGAACGAATGATGGGACATGCAGATACTCCCGTTCGCCGCGTATTCAATTATGCTTCTGAGCATTTCACAAAACACTTACCGATTGTTTATGTGCAGACTGTCGTCGGGCTCGATAAGACAGATGGACAAATTAAGACTCGTGGAATGTTTATTGGTGACGATTTTGAGGTTTTCGACAAGGCTGCAAAACTGGCATTGCTGGTAAACTTCGAAATGCTTGACAAGCCATTAAAAAAAGTTGTGGTTTATCTAGATCCAACCGAGTTTAAAAGTACCTGGCTGGGTAATAAATCGATCTATAGAACCCGTATGGCTATTGATGATGATGGTGAATTAATCGTGTTGGCTCCTGCACTGAAAGAGTTTGGTGAAGACAAAGAAATCGATAGGTTGATACGAAAATATGGTTATTTCGGGACACCTGCTACCTTAAGAGCATGCGACGAGAATGAAGAGTTGCGCAACAACTTAAGCGCTGCCGCACATCTTATTCATGGATCTTCAGAAGGGCGATTCAGTGTAACCTATTGTCCCGGAAATAAAAAAGAAAATCTGACTCAGAAAGAAATTGAAAGTGTTGGATTCAAGTATGCCAATCTGGATGAAATGACCCGGAAATATGATCCGAAAGTTTTGAAAGATGGTTATAACATCTTTCCGGACGGCGAAGAAATCTTTTACATCTCAAATCCGGCACTTGGTCTGTGGGCATTTAAAGATCGATTCAACTATTAAAAATTAAATAATCATTTATCATAAAATATCAAGTGAAATGAAAAAGGCAGACATTGGCCTGATAGGCCTTGCAGTAATGGGCGAAAACATCGTCCTCAATATGGAAAGTAAGGGATTTACAGTTGCTATATTCAACCGTACAGTAGACAAAGTTGACAAATTTATAGCAGGACGCGGAGCAGGTAAAAACTTCATTGGCTGCCACTCTATTGCCGACCTTTGTGCTAACCTTGAACGCCCCCGCAAAGTGATTATGCTTGTAAAAGCTGGTAGTCCGGTTGATGAATTCATTGAACAGATTATCCCACACCTCGAAAAGGGAGATATTATTATCGATGGCGGAAACTCACATTTCCCAGATACAATTCGTCGTGCAAAGTATGTAGAAAGCAAAGGTTTGCTCTACATCGGTACAGGCGTTTCGGGTGGCGAAGAAGGCGCTTTACTTGGCCCTTCATTGATGCCGGGTGGCTCGCCTGAAGCATGGCCTGCAGTGAAAGAGATTTTCCAGGCAATTGCTGCTAAGGTTGATGGTGAACCATGTTGTGATTGGGTTGGAGAAAATGGTGCCGGTCACTTCGTTAAGATGGTTCATAATGGCATTGAATATGGCGATATGCAGATTATTTGTGAAGCTTATCAGTTGATGAAAGACCTTCTCGGCATGAATGCCGATGAAATGCACAAAGTTTTTGCAGATTGGAACAAAGGCGAACTCAATAGTTATTTGATAGAAATCACCCGTGATATACTTGGTTTTCGGGATGAGAATGGCGAAGCTTTGGTAGAAAAGATTCTTGATACAGCCGGACAGAAAGGAACCGGGAAATGGACAGGTGTAGCAGCCCTCGATCTGGGTATTCCTCTCACGCTAATCGGCGAATCTGTCTTTGCACGTTGCCTATCTGCACAAAAAGATTTACGCGTTAAGGCTTCTAAATTTTTAAGCGGCCCTGATAAATTATTCAAGGGTGACAAGGCTCAGTTCCTCAGTGATTTAAAAGATGCAATTTACGGGGCAAAAATTATTTCATATGCACAAGGTTACGATCTAATGGGTGAAGCTGCAAAAGAATATCATTGGAAACTCAATAATGGTGGCATTGCATTGATGTGGCGTGGAGGTTGTATCATCCGTTCGGTTTTCCTGGGTAAGATAAAGGAAGCTTTTGATAAGAATCCCAACCTGGAACACCTGTTGCTTGACGATTTCTTCAAAACGACTATCGAAAAAGCACAGGCAGGATGGAGACGTGTTGTAGCTACTGCCATAACAAATGGCGTTCCGGCACCTTGTCTGGCCACTTCGTTAACTTATTTTGACGGTTTTCGCAGCGAAAGACTCCCGGCCAACCTTCTTCAGGCTCAGCGCGACTACTTTGGCGCACACACTTACGAAAGAGTGGACAGCCCTCGTGGTAAATTTTTCCATACCAATTGGACCGGTCGTGGTGGCGATACAGCTTCAACCACTTACACTGTATAAGTCATTGGAGCCAAACCACCTCCATGTTTGTTTACATAAATACATAATGACAATTATTATATTGAGAAGGCATCAAAACCTCCATCAATTACTGTAATAGTTCCGGTTACAAATTTTGATGCTTCACTTGACAACCAATGAAGCGTTCCAAGTATCTCGTCCGGCTCACCAAATCTTCTAAAAGGTGTATGTGCGATAATCGCCTTAGCCCTATCAGTTTGGGAGCCATCAGGATTGGTCAGAAGAGTTCTGTTTTGTTCTGTTAGAAAAAAACCTGGTGCAATTGCATTCACTCTAAGTCCGGGTCCAAATTTTATTGCCAGCTCACCGGCTAAATACTTGGTAAAATTTGCAACAGCCGCTTTAGCAGTACCATAACCGGCAACTCTAGTCAATGGTCTCAACGCAGATTCCGAAGCAATATTAATAATGCTCCCCTCCTCTTGTTTTACCATTGCTTTAGAAAAAACCAGTGTTGGTAAAATAGTCCCGAAAAGATTTAAGTCAACCACAAATTTAAAAGCATCTACATCCAAATCATAAATTGTACTTTCCGGAGGAATTGTAGCACCGGGAACATTTCCGCCGGCAGCGTTAATCAGTACATCTATCCTGTCGTATTTGCTTAAAATATCTACTGAATTTTGTTCAAGTATCATTCTATTTAATACGTCAGTATAAAAGAAAGTCGCTTCTCCTCCATTTTTCAAAACCGAAGCCTCCAATGTCTTCCCGGCCATCTCATTTCTATCCAATATCACCACTTTTGCACCTTGTGAGGCAAAATATTCAACCATTGAATTTCCTAAAACGCCTGCGGCACCTGTTATTACTACAACTTTGTCTTTTATATTAAAAAGATCTTTCATCACAATATTTTTATATGAATCTTAAATTTCTAAATTAAATGTAACGCAAAGATAATAAGAACATAGGATTGGGTGAAGTTCCCCAGCCCTACGCCCTCCAGAAAATCTTCCGTTCAGACATAAACGCAACCAGCGCCATCGTCAGCAGTACCGCCAAAAAAGCACGTGCAACTCCTATCCACGGGTACCCCACCGGATAAGCCGCTTGGTATATAACAATCAAACCTGTCAACTTGAACATCGGCATCAAAAAACTTCCAAAAGTGATGTAACTCATAAGAGGATTGCTTCCGGCACCCGAGAAGATTCGGGTAAAGAACCCGATAATGCTTTTGCCGGTATAATTAGTCACATAGTCCATAAACATAAGTAGAAAAATACTTATTGAAGCAGTTACAAAACAGTACGAGACCGTACATGGAACTTTTGTAATGGAGCCCTCAATAAGCAAAGAAATCAGTCCCGCAAACAATAAAACAATTGCCAAAAAAGTTTCCTTAGTGTAGACAGGAAGGTGGCGTTTAATCAAAATAGCTATGATAAATGTAACTATGCCCGACTCGATAAAGTTTGCCAGAATGTACCCATTGTAAAGGGCCACCAGTTGCCAGACTATCAATGCAAAAACAAGAGTAAAAATAACGTGGATATACTTTCCCCCTTTAAGTGGTTCATACCCTCCCGGAGCAGATATTTTTCTATACAAAAGATCACCTATATAGGTTCCCGGTATCAGTATCAGCAAAAAATAGAAGTATTCAAGGTTCAGGAACCATTTTAACTCCGGAACTGCAGAAATCTTTCCTTGCAGGTGAACGGTCATTGTGACGGCACTAAAGAGAAGGACTATACCAAAAGCGATGGCACGCCATTTATGACTGTTGCGGGTTGCATACCATATGAGCGAGCCAAACAGGTAAATGAAGGCAAGCAAAAAGATTATAATTCCTCTGCGGCTCAAAGCTATTTCTTCTCCAAACTGAAAATGGCCAAAGGTTATGATGGCAATAAGCAGGATCATCCCACCTAGACGAAACAATTTTTTATAAGGGACAAGTGAATTTAGCCATTCGGGGCCCGAGTTGCCAAAAACAATATAAAGAGGGAAAAGTGCGAGGAACCCTGCAACAGTAGCAAGCTGTGCACTCCATCCTTCTGCCTGACTGAAATTCAAAAATACATACAGATACGAGAATAGCCACAACATCAGAAAACGTTCAAATATCTCCTTTATATATGTTGTTGAACCTTTCTCCAGACGCCTTCGTCCGGAAAACGGTATTGCTGCACCCATGCAGAAAATGAATATTGGGAACACTAAGTCTACCCAGCTAATGCCTGAAATGCTTGTGTCAAGAACATGTAAAGGCGGTGGATCCTGAATGTGGTACATCCATGCAGGTAAAACTCCATAGGGAATGATAGCGGAAAAAACCATTCCAAAAATTGAAATGCCGCGCAACAGGTCTAAAGAAAGATAGCGTTTCATAATATACAGATATTCAATATTTAGCCAACAATTCTTTGACCTTTGTTATTTTGCTGTCCAAGAGCTCTTTGCTTGTTGCTTCTGCGATAAATCTAAGGTAAGGTTCGGTGTTTGAAGGGCGGATGTTGAACCACCAATCTTTAAACTCAACTCTGTATCCATCAAAATCATATGAAGCAACAGGCTGTTCAATACCGGTAAAATAGTCACGCACTTTGTCCATAGCCTCAAGTTTCTTTTCAATCTTAAAGTTCATCTCTCCCGAGTTTTGATAGCGCTCGATACGGGAAATAAGAGCAGAGAGAGAAACGCCATCTTTCTTCATCTTGGCGACAACGTCAAGAATTATCAAAGAGGCCATAATTCCGGAGTCGCTGTAAAAGAAATCTCTAAAATAGTAGTGTCCTGCAAGTTCGCCACCGTAAACTCCATCAATTTCTCGTAATTTAAGTGCTGCAAATGCACGGCCAACTTTCCAGGTATACATCTCCGCTCCCATAGGGGTGAGATACTCACCAACAGCTTTAGAACTTCTGATATCCTGCAATACAGCACCCTTTTCACCTCTCTCCTCAAAGAAGTAGTGTCCGATAACTGCTATCATAAGATCCGGAGAAATAAAACGGCTGTTTTCATCTACAAACATTACCCTGTCTGCATCGCCATCAAAGATAACACCTATGTCACAGCCCTTCTCACGAACAAGCCCCTGCAGTGCAACCACATTTTCCGGGACAAGCGGATTAGCTTCATGGTTGGGGAATGTACCATCAAGTTGATCAAATATATAGTGTAAAGAAGAGGAACCCTCGCCCAAAATATCCTTGATAAGAAGAGCTGCCATTCCGTTTGAGACATCAATGCCAATGTTAAGGCCACTGTAGTTCCCTTTATATTTCTTCAAAAAATCTATGTACTCCCTCTTTATGTCCATAGAATGGACGGAACCTTTCTTAGCAGATGCGGAACACTCTCTGGTTTCAATCCACCCCTTAATAGTACCCAATCCATTGTCGAAACCAACCGGAAGAGCATTCTCTCTGGAGACCTTCATGCCATTGTATTCTCTGGGGTTGTGCGATGCTGTGATCTGGACAGAAGCACCAAAACCATATTTGGCAGTTGCAAAGTAAACCATGGGAGTAGTAGCCAGTCCCAAATCATATACATCTGCACCGGCGTCAGTTATACCGGCTATTAAAGCGTCGTGAATCTCCGGAGAAGACTCACGGGCATCCCGTCCAATCAGAACCCTCCCTGTCTTGAGAAGCTCTGGAATGAAAAACCCCACTTTGTATACAGTCTCTTTGTCAAAATCTAAGTTGTAAATACCTCTGATGTCGTATGCGTGAAAAGCTCCCATATCAAAATTGAAATTCGATTATCTTACTGTTTTGTAGAATGTCTTAGTCTTACCTGCCTTAATATCATTAAGTTTGGACTGAAGTATCTTCTTTCTTATAGGAGCCGTTTTGTCTGTAAAGAGAATTCCATCCAGATGGTCTATCTCATGCTGAACCATACGGGAGGCAAAATTGTCAAAAACCTCCTCGCTCTTAACAAAGTCCGGGTCGTAGTATGAAACCTTTATCACCTTAGGTCTCACAACTCCTGCATGAATGTCGGGAATGCTCAGGCATCCCTCACTAAATTCAATCTCCTCTTTGCTCACCTCCAGAATTACAGGGTTTATCATTGCTCTCTTGAAGTCAATTAATTCCGGATAGTCATCTGACAATAACGAACCATCAACAATAAGAAGTCTTATCGACCGACCCACCTGTGGAGCAGCTAAACCTACACCATCTGCTTTTCCCATTGTTTCCCTCATGTTGGAAACAAAAACTTTCAGCTCCTCCTTCAACTCCTCATTATTAACATCAATCTTTTTTGCTTTTTCTCTCAAAATCTCAGCGCCGTATACAAATATTGGTAGTATCATATAAATTTAAACGGTTATAATTTTAAATGGTTTTATCACTTCTGTCCAAATACGACTGCAAAATAATTGCAGCACTTATTTTGTCCACCATCCCTTTATCTCGCCTGTCCATCTTCTTTACGCCACCATCTATCATTGCCCTTAAGGCAAGCTGAGATGTGAACCTTTCATCTTCCAATTTAACAGGGATTTGCGGAAAATGTTTCTTCAAAAGGTTCAAAAATTGGTCCACGAACTTTGCAGCCTCTGAGGGTTTGTTGTTTAGATTCATCGGATAACCAACCACTAAAAGAGAGACACTTTCCTTTTGGGTATAATTTTTGAGATATTCGATGATGGCTGCAGCAGGAACAGTCTCCAGACCGGATGCAAAGATACCAAGAGGATCGCTCACAGCAACCCCAACTCGCTTTCTACCATAATCTATGCCTATGATTCTGTTCATTGTGCAAAGTTAGTTTTTTTTTAGTACTTTTGGAATCTACTTTTCATGAAAAAAATGGCAAGAACTAAAAAAGCGAAGAGAAACAGACTGAGGAGTAAATACCGTTTCTCTATCTTTAACGACACTTCTCACGAAGAACTTTTCGTCTTCCGTGCAAACGGACTAATGATGCTTCTAAGCATCTGTTTAGCAATAATAATGATAATTCTCTCTGTGACTTTGCTAATCTCATATACCCCGTTACGTGAATTTATTCCGGGTTATCCCAATGCACAAACCAGAAGTGCTATTGTTCAGAATGCCTTAAAGGTAGACTCTCTGGAGCAAGCCGTTAAGCTCTGGGACTTTCAACTGAACAACATTCAGAGAATAGTTACCGGTCAGAAACCTTTGGAACTCGAGAATGTTTCGGCAACAACCGATACATCAAAAACAATAACATTGAAGCGCACAGGTTCCAAAGAGGACTCCATTTTGAGAAAAGAGGTAATTAAACAGGAGCAGTTTAACCTGGGGACAAAAAGAAATCAGATAGAACAGATAGAGGGATTGCATTTTTTCCCACCTGTAAAAGGGATTATTTCCGATGGATTCAACCTTGCAACAAACCATCCCTTCCTGGATATCGCAGCCCCCACCAATGCCGTAGTCTCTGCAGTTCTGGACGGAACTATCATAATGGCAAACTGGACAGATGAGACCGGTTTTACAATACAGATACAACACAGCAACGATCTTATCTCAATATACAAGCACAACTCAAAACTCTTAAAAAAGACAGGAGACAGGGTCAATGCAGGCACTGCGATTTCGCTGGTTGGCAACACAGGAGAATTGAGTACGGGATCTCATCTTCATTTTGAATTATGGCACAAAGGCGTCGCTATTGATCCCTCAAAGTATATCAAATTTTAATTTTGATATCTCATGAAGCGAAAAATTGCCATTTTAGGTTCTACCGGATCAATTGGTACCCAGGCACTGGATGTGATATCCAAACACCCGGGGTTATTTGAGGTTGAATGTATAACCGCAAATTCAAATGCAGAACTTCTCATAAAGCAAGCTAAAGATTTCAATGTTAATTCCGTAGTCATTGCAGACGAGAGCAGGTACAGTGAGGTATTTGACGCATTAGATCCGCTTGACATAAAGGTATTTACAGGTACAAAATCAATATCGGACATAGTCTCAGGAGATAACATCGATATGGTTTTGACAGCAATGGTAGGCTTTAGCGGTCTTGACCCAACCATTGCAGCAATAAAAGCGGGTAAAGCAATTGCGCTGGCCAACAAAGAGACCCTGGTTGCTGCAGGTTCAATAATAATGAAGCTGGCAAAAAAGCATGGAGCGGTTATTATACCTGTCGATTCCGAACACTCTGCAATTTTTCAGTGTCTTCAAGGAGAAAAGGCAACCATAGAAAAGATTATTCTAACTGCTTCCGGCGGACCTTTTTTCAGAAAAAGCA
>Ga0209540_10001697_pt1 | contig 16274 bp, 16 predicted proteins | sample BarGraIncu01121A_FD_184501 | JGI IMG/M metagenome (GOLD analysis project Ga0209540, IMG submission 184501) | Arctic peat soil microbial communities from Barrow, Alaska - Barrow Graham LP Incubations 011-21A (SPAdes) (version 2) | ecosystem: Environmental > Terrestrial > Soil > Wetlands > Peat... | reverse complement strand
CCGTCACCGATCGGCGGCCAGACCACGCCGAAGAACACGCCCCAGGCTATGCCGGCCAGTGCCATGAGAATCGGCACGAACCGCCGGCCGCCGAAGAAGGCGAGCCATGGCACGAGCTTGATCCGGTAGTACCGCTGCCAGAGCAATGCGGCTGTGATGCCGATGATGATGCCCCCGAACACGCCCACGTCCGGCGCCGCGTGATGCATGGCGCAGGCGTTGCCGGTGCAAGCGAGGTCGACCTTGACCATGGGCCCGAAGGCCTTGAGCACCTCGGCGAAGACGAGATAGCCGACGAGCCCTGCCAGTGCCGTCGATCCGTCTGACTTGCGGGCGAAGCCGTAGGCGACGCCGATCGCGAAGATCAGGGCGAGGTTGGCGAACAGCGCGTTGCCAGCGTTGCCGACGACCTCGGCTACGCGGTTCCAGCCGAGGCCGTCTTTGCCGAGAAGGTCGGCCTGACCCAGGCGCAACAGGATCGCCGCGGCCGGCAGGACTGCGATCGGCGTCATCAGGCTGCGCCCAATGCGCTGCAGAACGAGGTAGGCCTGACTACCCAGGCCGGGTGATCGGACGGGGGAAGCAGGGGCTGTGCTCATGGACTTGCTCCTAACGGACGGAGGTGGACGGTGCACGGATGGTAGCGCGCTGATTGCGACCGCAGTCCGTCGCGATCGCCGCGGCAGACTGAGACCAGGTGGCCGATGAAGATCGCGACGCGGACCAGCGATGGGCCACCGGTTGGACGCCCAGCTGAGCGCGGGCGGATGTGGGCGCCGGATCGCTGTGGGCACACTATTCCCTTGCGGAGCCCGTTGAGTCGCGTCCACCGACTCGACGCCGAGGCGTTCATGGAGGTCTCATTCGGCGGAGATCGGGCGTGGAAACTCAGTTCCGACGCGATCAGGTCGAGCAGGACCTCCCGGAGCTGCAGGTACTTCGGCGACGCGCTGGTTGGGTCGATGTGCCGCCCGCCCCGCGTCGCTTCCGCCTTCCTCACGCCTTCCCCCATCGCCTTGGGTGGCTTCCTGATCAGACTGAACTGGACGCCCTGGCGTGTCAACGGTTGGGAGCGCGACGTTCGGTGATCGATGCCCGCCCCCATGGCCAGCGGGTTGTTCGACAACTTCGGGGTCTCGCTCATCGCCTACTGGCGACCGAGGTTCGACCGATGATCGATGTACTGGCGAGGACCGAAGGTATCGACCTCGACCTCCCGCGGATGCTGCGTAGAGTGACCTCATCCGAGGAGCGATCCGACGCCTCTCGACCAGCCACTTTGGAGGACACCATGATCGATGCTGCGGCGATCGTCGCCGGGCTCGGTGGCGCCGAGAACATCATCGAGGTAGAGCCCTGTGCGACTCGCCTGCGTACCGAGGTCCGCGACGCCTCGCTGGTCGACGAGGCTGTGCTGAAGCGGGCCGGAGCGATCGCGGTCATGCGTACCGGTGTTGCGGTGCAGGTCATCGTTGGGCCCGAAGCCGACACGGTTGGCTCTGACATCGAGGAGCTGCTTGAGTGAGCGACACGCAGGCAGCGCTGGTGGTGTTCGCGCCGGTGCCCGGCCGGGTGGTCAGGATGGCCGACGTGCCCGACCCGGTGTTCGCCGCCTCTCTGGTCGGTCCCGGCGCGGCCGTCGACCCGATCCGGTCGCGTCACCGGGCGGTCGCCCCGGTCGGCGGGCGGATCGTGAAGCTGCACCCGCACGCTTTTGTCGTCGTCACCCCGGACGGTCGTGGCGTCTTGGTGCACTTGGGCATCGACACCGTCCAGCTCAAGGGCGAGGGCTTCACGTTGCTTGCCGCCGAGGGCGACGAGGTCGCGACGGGCGCGCCGGTCGTTGAGTGGGACCCGGCTGCGGTGGAGGCCGGTGGCCGGTCACCGCTTTGTCCGGTGGTCGCGCTGGAGGGCAAGGCCGAGTCCGTCACCGGACTGGTCGAGCCAGGTGCGGTCGTCCACGCACGGGACCCGCTGTTCGAGTGGGCCTGATCGTCGACCGTGCGGCGGTGCTGCTCGCGGGGCCGGGTGCCGGTCTGCTCCTCGACCTGGACGGCACGCTCGTGGACAGCGAGTCGGTCCACAGAGCGGCATACCGGGAGTACTTCTCGGGCCGTGGCTGGTGCGTCGAGGATCAGGTGATTCAGGAGTTCTCCGGACGCCGTGCACCCGATGTCTTCGCGACTCTCGAAGGCCCCTGGGGCGGGGAGGACCCTGTCGCGCTCACCGATGGCGTCCTCGACGCCTTGCGCGGCACGATGGTGTCGCCCACTCCGGTGCCAGGAGCGGCGCGGCTGATCGCGGCCTGCGCGCAGGCCGGCCTACCGGTCGCAGTCGTGACCTCGGCGCGGCGCTGGTGGGTGAGGGCGGTGCTCGATCTGCTCGACGTCGGCGACGTGGCGATCCTGATGGTCACGGCAGAGGACTGTGCGCCCGGCAAGCCCGATCCTGAGCCGTTCCGTCGCGGGGCGGCCCTGCTCGGCCTGCAACCGGGAGACCTGGTCGCAGCCGAGGACTCCCCGGCCGGCATCGCCTCGGCGCGCGGGGCAGGCATCGGGCATGTGATCGGCATGACGACGAGCCGCTCGGCCGACGTGCTCCTGGCCGCTGGCGCGCACGCGACGGCACCTGACCTGGTCACACTCGCAGACGTTGTCGACAAGCTGAACAGAACCTGCTGAGGAGGTCTGGTCACGATGCCTCGTCTACCCTTGCTTCCGCCGATCCAAACCCAACCTGTGACGACTGGAGACCTGATGGTCGCTCTTCCCACGAGCGTCCGACTTGAGACCGGCCGCGGAGGACTCCCGGTCCTCCTGGTTGACGGATCCGCCGCCCGGGCCGAGATCTACCTCCACGGGGCCACCGTGACCGACTGGACCCCCCGAGACCGCGAACCGGTGCTCTGGGTGAGCTCGGCAAGCCGATTCACCCGCGATGCGGCGATCCGTGGCGGGGTGCCGATCTGTTTCCCGTGGTTCGGGGCGCAGGCTGGGCACCCCGAATCGCCCTCGCATGGTTTTGCCCGGCTGTCCGAGTGGTCGCTTGTCGGAGCGGAGGATGACGGCGAGGACGTCACCGTGCGCCTGTGCCTCACCGATAGCGACGCCACCGGGGCCTCATCCTGGCCGCATTGCTTCGAGGCCGTCTATACCGTCGTGGTCGGATCTCGGTTGTCGCTCGCACTGACGGTCACGAACCGCGGCGACGATGCAGTGGTCTTCGAAGAGGCATTGCACACCTACTTGGAGGTGCGCGACATCCGCGCCACCGAGGTTGCCGGACTGGAAGGGAATGCGTTCTACGACTCCCTCGCCGGACCCGGAGTCGGGCCGGCGCCCGGTGAGAGCGACCCGGTGCGCTTCCGCGCCGAGACCGATCGCATCTACGTCGGCACCAGGGGGACGGTGACAGTTCGTGACACCGACGCCGGTCGATCCGTCCTGGTCGGGAAGGACGGCTCGGAGACGACCGTGGTGTGGAACCCGTGGATCGACAAGGCCAGAGACCTGCCCGACTTCGGTGAGGACGAGTGGAAGGGCATGGTGTGCGCCGAGGTAGGTAACATCCGTGACGCTGCCGTCCGCCTGGCGCCCGGGGGCAGTCACACCATGACCGCCATCTTTGAGCTCGCGCCATCGGCGCGGACCATGACGCAGAGGAGCACGCCATCATGACCGAGCACCGCCCCCCCACCTACCTCCGCGGTCGCGTCGTGACTCCGACGGAGGTGATCGATGACGGCGTCGTCGTGGTCGACGGCGACACGATCGCCTGGGTCGGTCCCGCCGGCGCGGCCGGACGACACGGCTGGCCGGACGCGCCGGACGCGGTGGTGGTCCCGCCGACCCTGCTCCCCGGGCTGGTCGACGTGCACAACCACGGCGGTGGCGGCGCAGGCTTCCCGGATGTGAACACGCCCGGCGAGGCGCGCGTCGCTATTCGCGAGCACCTGGCGCACGGGACGACGACCCTTGTCGCGTCCTTGGTCACCGCGACTCCGGACACACTCCGTCGGCGCGTCGCGGTGCTCACGACGCTGGCAGACGCGGGAGAGCTCGCCGGCATCCACCTCGAAGGCCCCTTCCTGGCGACCACCCGGTGCGGCGCGCAGGATCCGGACCTGATTCAGGCGCCGGATGCTGACCTGGTGCGCGAGCTCGCCGAAGCCGCCCACGGCCACCTGGTCACCATGACCGTCGCTCCGGAGCTCGTTGGCGTCCTGGGCGACGGTGGCGTGATCGACGCCTTGATCTCCGTCGGCGCGCTGCCGTCGTTCGGACACACCGACGCGAGCTGGACCCAGACGAGGAACGCGGTCGCGGATGCGTGCGCCCGGCTCGACGCGACCCCAGGTCGTCGGTCGGCACGCCCGACAGTCACCCACCTGTTCAACGGTATGCGCCCGCTCACGCACCGGGACCCGGGTCCGATCCCGGAGTTCTTGGCGGCGGCGGGGAGGGGCGACGTCGTCGTCGAGCTCATCGGGGACGGCACTCACGTCGCCCCCGAGATGGTTCGGAGCATCTTCGAGCTGGTCGGCGCCACGAACGTGGCGCTCGTGACCGACGCCATGGTTGCGGCTGGCATGCCGGACGGAGCGTACCGGCTCGGTTCGCTGGACGTCACGGTGTCCGACGGTGTTGCTCGGCTCACCGAAGGTGGGGCAATCGCAGGCGGCACGGCTCATCTGCTCGACGTCGTGCGGACGACAGTCGCGGGCGGAGTGTCGCTGGTGGACGCGGTCCGGTCCGCCTCCACGACACCCGCAACCGTGCTCGGTGACCCTCGGATCGGCGCCCTTGAGGTCGGCCGCCGGGCTGATGTCGTCATCACCGACTCGGACCTGCGCGTCGTCCAGGTCCTGCGTGCAGGCAGAGTCGTGCACCCGTCAACAGATCGCCAGTAGGCCGCGGCGGCCCCGGCGTCGACCCACAAGGGAGAGTGAGCTCTGCAGCGGACTCGCCCGGAAGCACTCAACTGCCCGTATCGTTTCTACCCGACTTCGACAGCAAGGGATGGTTACGCGATGGAGGCTGTTATCGCAGCGCCCGAAGAGCTCGCACGGCTTGCCGCAGGCGCGATACAGAAGCTGTTGGGGTCCCGACCCGACGCGGTGCTCGGCCTCGCGACCGGGTCCAGCCCGCTCCCGATCTATGACGAGCTCGTCCGACTCCACGTCGAGGAGGGTCTGTCCTTCGCCCGGGCCAAGGCATTCACACTCGACGAGTATGTCGGTCTTCCCTCGGAGCACCCCCAGCGCTACCTGAACGTGATCGAGCGCGAGGTCGTCGAGCGCCTTGACTTCGCCCCGGGGGCGGTCCGGGGGCCTGACGGCCTCGCAGCCGACCTCGCGGCGGCGTGTGCGGCCTACGATGACGCGATCAGCGAGGCCGGTGGGGTCGATCTACAGATCCTGGGCATCGGGACCGACGGACACGTGGGCTTCAACGAGCCAGGCTCATCTCTTGCCTCGCGCACCCGCATCAAGACCCTCACCGAGCAGACCCGGGCCGACAACGCGCGCTTCTTCGCCGGCGACATCAACGCCGTTCCGCAGCACTGCTTGACCCAGGGGCTCGCGACGATCATGCAGGCCCGTCACATCGTGCTGATCGCCACCGGCCGCGCCAAGGCCGACGCGATCCACCAGCTCGTCGAGGGCCCGGTGAGCGCGATGTGGCCCGCCACGATCCTCCAGCACCACCCCCATGTGACGGTGCTGATCGACAACGCCGCCGCGAGCCGGCTCCAGCTGGCCGACTACTTCCGCAGCACCTACGCCGCGAAACCCGCCTGGCAGGGGCTCTGACATGCCACCGATCCAGAGCAGGCGGGTGACGAGGAGATCCCCTGCGCACCAACAGATAGGGCTACTGGCGAGGATGCTTCCCAGAATGACTGAGCGGGGGTGAGCCGCGCGGGCAGCGAGGGCACTGCACAGGCGCAGTGGAAGCCCTTCCTGGCGGCAGTGAGCGTGCTCGTGACGGTTGGCGGGCTGGGGTTGGCTGCGACGGCATACGTGGCCTTGCGCACCTCACGAGGGATACACCTGGACCGCGCGGCGGTGGACGCCGTCAGCAGCCCCGTCGTGGTGCTGCATCGACTTCACGACGGGCTGAGCTGGGTGTCGGTCGGTTCGGTCGCCCTGTCGTTGCTGGCCTGCGTGACGCTCGCTCTGATGCGACGCAGGTTGGACCTTGCGCTGGGCGCCGCGGTCGTTATCGGGGGCGCGAACCTCACCACCCAGATTCTCAAGCATGACCTTTTCCCGCGCATCGATCTCGGTCAAGGACCCAGCAGTCTGCCGAGCGGACACACGACGGTCGCGCTCTCGATCGCGCTCGCGGCGGTCATCGTGGCACCGTCGGTCTGGCGCTCGACGGTGGCGATCGGGGTGTCCGCTGTCGCAACCCTCGTCGGTGTGGCGACGGTCCTGGGCAGGTGGCACCGGCCCTCTGACGTCATCGCGGCAACGTTCGTCTGCGTCGGGTGGGCAGCGGTCGGGTTGTTGACAGCGGTGCTGGTCAGCCATCGTCCTCCCGCTCCTGTACCCAGTGTCTCGGTCCATGCGTGGGCGCTCCTCGGCGCCGCGCTGGTCGGCGGGCTTCTGGTGTCGTGGGGAGTCCGGCCGCAGCCGGGTTTGCGCGATCTCGGGCTGGGCATCATCTCGCTCGGGTCCATCGGGCTCGCCTGCGCCGTCAGTGTCGCCGCGGTCGCCTACCTGGCCGACCGTCACCTCGGGTGAGATCGGGACGCAACGTCCTTGGTTAGGGTATGACGGTGCTCAGGACTTCGGTGGCAGTGGCGGCAGGAAAGATGGCGCGCGTCGCCTCGAGGTTGCGCGGTGGCGGTTCGGCGCTGCCCGGACTGGTGGTCGAGAGGTTGGATCCGCGCTTCCTCACCCAGGCGCTGGCGCACCTACCGCGCGGCGTCGTCGTGGTCACCGGTACGAATGGCAAGACGACCACGACCAAGATGCTTGTCGCCATCCTGCGCGAACACGGGCTCACCGTCTTCACCAACCCCACCGGAAGCAACTTCACCCGCGGTGTCATCTCCGCCATGCTGGCCGAGATCCCGCTCTCGGGACGGCTCAAGACAGACATCGCCGTCCTCGAGCTCGATGAGGCCCATGCGCTGAAGTTCGCCGCCGAGGTGAAGCCGGCACACTCGTTGCTGCTCAACGTCGCCCGCGACCAGCTCGACCGTTTTGCCGAGATCGACCACACGGCCAAGCTGCTCGCCGAGCTCGCGGAGCAGACCACCACCGGGGTGGTCCTCAACCTCAACGACTCATTCGTATCGCGGATCGCCGGGAGGGTGCCCGAGGGCGTCGGCGTCACCTACTTCGGTGTTGACCCGTCGATCGCGGATCGTCTCCCGGAGCTGCAGGAGGCCGATGTGCGGTTCGAGGATGACTTCACGCCTCCGGAGCCCACCGCGGCCGATGGCCTGCTCAAGCCGCATGACGAACGACGCTTCGAGGTGCGCTTCGGTTCCACCGATCGGGTCGGCCCCATGGTCCTCAAGCAGCGCGGACTGGCCGCCATGATCAATGCGACTGCTGCGACGTCCACGGCCAAAGCCTTGCTGGGCAACGAGTTTCGCGATGTCGTCGCAGTCGCCGCCCTCGAGAGGGTTGAGCCCCCCTTCGGCCGCGGTGAGGTCATCGACGCCGACGGGCAACCGCTCGAGCTTGTCTTGGTCAAGAACCCGGCCGGCTTCACCGTCGCCCTGGGCACCTACGGCAACACGCCGGTTACCACGATGGTGGCCATCAACGACGACTACGCCGACGGTCGCGATGTGTCCTGGCTCTACGACGTGAGCTTCGAGTCGTTGCGAGGCAAGGGAGTTGCGCTCACCAGCGGTGTCCGGGCATACGACATGGCGCTGCGGCTGCAGTACGACGACGTGACCGTGGCGCGGGTCGAGCCCGATCTGGACCTGGCGCTGGAACACTTCCTCTCGGCGTACGAGGACGAGACCAAGCGCATCTTCTGCACGTACACCGCGATGATGGCGCTGCGCCGTAACCTGGCCAGGCGCTACGGCCTGGCTAACTTCGGAGAGGAGGCCCAGCCGTGAGCAGCCACCCAACCACTAGTCACCCGAACAGCAAGGGCCGGATCAAGATCGTTCACATCTATCCGCGCGAGATGAGCATCTACGGCGATCTCGGAAACACCCGCTGCCTGGTGAGCCGGCTTCGCTGGCACGGTTACGAACCCGTGGTCCACCAGCACCACCCCGGCAACGACTTTCCTCTGGACGCGCACCTCGTTCTGGGTGGGGGCGGCCAGGACAGCGGGCAGGCGCGGGTCGAGGACGACCTGGCCCACAATGCTGAGGTTCTGCGGACCCTGGCCGCTGACGGCACGGCGATGCTGATGATCTGCGGCATGTACCAGCTCTTCGGCAACGCGTTCATCACCATCGCGGGGGAGCGGCTCCCGGGAATCGGCATCCTCGACGTGACGACCCAGGGCAACGCCAAGCGGATGATCGGACCGGTCGTCCTGGAGACGGCGTACGGCGACGTGGTCGGCTACGAGAACCACTCCGGCTCAACGCAGCTCGGCCGGGGGCAGCGGCCCTTCGGCACGGTGAAGTCAGGGATGGGCAACAACGGGACCGACAGAACCGAGGGCGCGGTCACCGGCAACGTGTTCGGGTCCTACCTGCACGGTCCGCTGCTGCCGGCCAACCCCGCGTTCGCCGACGCCCTGATCAAGCTGGCGGTTGAGCGTGCGCTCGGCGAGCCCTTCGTGCCCGGGAACATCAATGACGAGATCGCGTACCAGGCACGCACGCGCCAGGTACGCCGCCTCGTCGGCTGAACCAGGCTTTGAGAGTTGGCCGGTTTGCCGGCTAGCCGGCAGCGCCCCCAGGAGAGGTTGCCCCGGCGTCGTGCGCGTCGCGGGCGCCGTCGGTGGGTGCCGTCTTCTTCGAGACGGCCCAGCTCAGAAAGGCCAGCGCGCCTATCGGGACCTCCATCACATGTGTGTACAGCGAGAACAGCACGGTGCCAGCCAGTGCCTGTGCGGGGTCAGCGCCGAAGGCGACCAGGATGGCAACGGCGCCGCCCTCGGTGACTCCGATGCCTCCGGGGGTGATACCGATCGCGGATAACAGCCGTCCCACGGCGTAGGCGGCGAACATGTGCGAGAAGGTCATCCGCAGACCCACCACGTGCATGCTCTGCCAGAACAGCACGTAGAAGACGGCGAAGTACCCGACCAGCCCGAACGTCATTGTGAACCACCCGTGCCGGACCACGCCGACCATGCGCACCCGCTGGTCCGAGATGAGCTCGTCGACGCCCACCTGATGGAAGGATCTGGTCTGTTGATCCAGTGGGTGCAGCACTGCGTTGACAGCCCGGCCGAGTGAGCGGGTCACCTTCTCGCTGGCCAGCGCCGCGATGAAGATAGTCAACAGGGCCAGGCCTGCGGCTGCGCCGATGAGCCCGCCCTGGATGACCGCACGAGGCAGGTCGCCGCCGGCCACGAGCAGGGCGATCAGAGCGGTCACCGGAAGGATCAATCGGGCGAGGATGTTCCAGACACCGGTGACGATGATGGAGGTCGAGATGGCTCGTCGGGAGAACCCCCAGGATCTGAAGGCCGCGTAGGTGACCGCTACTCCGGCAGCACCGCCGCCGGGAAAGAAGTTGCCCGCGGACGACCCGCACAGGTTCACGATGAGCGCGTGCCCGTGCCGCAGACTGGGCAGCGACCCGGTGAGCGTGAAGGTGTAGCACCAGAGCCCGAGGCACATGAGCCCATACAGGATCATGACCGATCCGAAGCCGACGTGGCCGAGGGTGAGGAACACCGCACTCCACGTCGTTCCGGCGATCCTGGGCAGCCACCAGACGACCAGCACTATCGCCAGGACTATGCCGAGCAGGCCCTGCACAATCTGCTTGCGGCTCGGGCGCCACAGGCTGCGCGGGACTGAGCCGTCGCCGGTCATGACGACCTGCAGAGGCTGGTCACGCCAGACCGGCGAACACGTCGCGAGCAACGGCCGCGCCCGGTGGGTGGGCCGGGTCGACGAACCACTCGCGGCCGAAGACCACGTCGTACAACGGTCGCGGGATCCGCAGGAAGGCGGCGAGGGTACGGTCTGCCCCGCTATCTGCGCTGGCCTGTGAGGCGTGGGCCCGCATCGAGGCCCGCTTGGCGGAGGCGTAGCGGATGACGTTGATCCTGTGGGTGATGTCGGCCTGCGGGCTGAAGGCGCGCTCAAACGTGGTGGGGTCGAAGGCTGCTGGGAACCGGTAGACCCTGCCCGCCAGGGCCACCGCGCGGCAGATCGTGTCACGTGGCACGGTCGCGTGCAGCACCCGCGGAGTCTCGGCCAGCTGGGCCGCGCGTGTTGCGACCTGGTGCGCCTTCACGTGATCGCGGTGCCCGTAGCCGCCGTTGGCGTCGTAGGTCAGGAGGACGTCGACGGACTCTTCGAGCAGGATGTCGGCGAGCAGTCCTGCGGCTTCGTCGACATCCGCCCGGATGAACCGTGTCTTCCCCAGCGGATCCGGCAGGGTCTGTGGTCCCAACCCGCTGTCTGCAAAGCCGAGATACTCCACGCGTGCCACCCCCAACGCTCGTGCGCTTGCACGTAGCTCGTCCAGTCGTCGCGCACCGAGGCGGCCGCCGGCCACGAAGCTGCCGGAGGCCAGACCCTCGTTGCCGTCGGTCGCCACGACCAAGATGACCCGGTGCCCCTGCGCGGCGGCACGGGCCATCGTCCCCGCGGTCAGCAGTGACTCGTCGTCGGGGTGGGCATGGAAAGCCAGGAGGGTGTGCGACATCAGGCTCCATCCTGTCTCATGCGACGCTGGGTTCTGTGAAGATCGCGATGCTGTCTGACTGCTATCTGCCCCGCTTGGGCGGAATCGAGGTGCAGGTTCATGATCTTGCCGCGCGCCTGATCGGTCGTGGGCATGAGGTCGTCGTCTTCACGGCAACCCCTGGCCGCCGCGGTGAACGGGGGGGGTTCGTCGACCACGTCGACGGCGTTGCGGTGCACCGGCTGGCGATACGGTTGCCGTTCGAGCTGCCCGTGAACCCTCTGGCCCCGGGGCTGTTGCGTCAGAGGCTGGCTGGCGGCGGGTTCGACGTCGCCCACGTCCACATGGGGGTAGTGAGCCCCTTCGCCGTTGACTGCACCCGCGTCGCGACTGCCATGGGACTGCCGACCGCGATGACGTGGCACTGCGTGCTGGGTCGTCTCGAGCCGGTATTCCGTACCATGGGATGCGTGCACGGCTGGGCCTCCCTCGGCGTGGCCATGAATGCCGTCTCGGCCGTGGCCGTTGAACCTCTGCAGCGCATCGTCGGCTCTGCCGGCATCGTCAACGTTCTGCCAAACGGGATCGACGTCAAGCAATGGGCCTCGCCGGCCGAGCAGGCACCTGTACGCGAGTCGGGGGACAGCAACTCGGGAAATGATGTGCGCGTGGTCTCGGCGATGCGGCTGGCCGCCCGCAAGCGGCCGCTGCCGTTGTTGCGTACGATGGCCCGCGTGCGGGCACTGGTGCCGGCCGACACCGGGATCCGCCTGGAGATCTTTGGTGATGGTCCCGACCGCGGCCGCCTCGAACGCTTCATCGACGTTCACGACATGGGCGGCTGGGTCCGGCTGCGGGGCAGGGTGACCCGGGAGGAGCTGCGAGAGAGGTATGCCACGTCCGACATCTTCGTGGCCCCCGCGCCCCTGGAGTCGTTTGGGATTGCCGCGCTGGAGGCACGCACTGTTGGACTGCCGGTCGTGGGGCGGCGTGGCAGCGGCGTGCAGGAGTTCGTCAAGGACGGTCTGAACGGATATCTCGTGGCGGACGAGGAGGAGATGGCTGGCTCTCTTGCGCGCCTGGTCGCTGACGATGGGCTTCGGAGGTCGATGACGGCATACAACCGCCGCATGCCTCCAGAACAGTCGTGGGACCGGGTCCTTGACGGTGCGGAGGCGGAGTACCGCCGCGCCATCGCCGCGACGGGGGCAGTGCAGGGGGCTGGGCGGTGACCTCCGGTTCCGTGCTGGGGTCCCGGCTTGTCGTGGTGGGGGTCGACGTGGAGGGCGCCGAGGTCGCTCGTCTGACACTCGGTCATGGAGACGACCCGACCACGCTGCTCGCGGCGCATGGCTGGGAGGTCCGGCAGGTGCGAGACGTCATGAGTCGCCCGATCGAGAAACACATGCTGACAATGACTTTCGTGGTTGCGCCGTCCTTCGCCTCGCCCCAGACAGTCGCTCCGCTGACGATGGGAGTCCAGCCGCGTCGGGACGATGATCTGGTCACCGCCGAAGGCGAGGTGGCGCTGCGGCACCAGCGCGTGTCGGCCTACGCCTTGGTGACCAGCTCGCGAGGGGTGTTGATGACGCAGTTCTCCGACCGGACCAATGCGCAGGGCCAGTGGGGACTGCCCGGCGGTGGCCTCGAGGCCGAGGAGTCGCCGGACCGGGCTGTGGTGCGCGAGGCCTGGGAGGAGAGCGGCCAGGTGATCGAGGTGAGTGAGCTCGCGTTGATCAGCTCCAGTCACTGGGTCGGCCGTGCACCCGCTGCGGGTGCTGTTCGTCTCCGGGGTGACTGCGACGGGCGACTCGAGGACTTTCACGCCGTGCGGGTGGTGTACCGAGCGGTGTGCCCCGAGCCGACCGAACCGGTCGTTCACGACGTCGGTGGTACCACGGCGTCCGCCGCGTGGATGCTGCCGGCCGACCTCGATCTGATCGCGCTCACGTCCAGCTGGCGGTCGATACTGCGCGAGGTGGTGCGGCTGGGTGGGAGAGGAACGGGCATGTCAGACCTCGTCATGGCGCCGGACCAGACCAATGGCCCCGATCGCGACCATCACGACACCGATGCCGACGATCGCGCCCGGTCCCAACCGTGACCAGTCGACTCGCAAGCCCATGGTCTCCTTGGCGATGATCAGTCCTGCCAGGGCCATGGCCACCAGGCCGACAACGATGGCTGAGGCGTTCGGTCCCTTCGTACGCGCCGACGCAATGACCTTGTCCTTGCTGGGGTTGTCCTGGATCGGGTTGTCCCCTGTCGGGTCGCCATTCGGGAATGGCTGTGTTCCAGGTGAGTTGGCATCCATTGGTCCTACTCCTTCACCACAGTGAGCTGTCCGACGCCGACACCGGCATCGACCACGACCTCGGTTGGCCCGTCGCCAATGACGATTGACCGGGATACGTCTGAGCCACCCTGTCCGCTGTTCCCTGCGTCGTTCGGCAGAAGGATCTCGCCGAGGCCCACGTGACCCTTGACCTGGACTGTCAGGTCCTGCGGAACAACGACCTTCAGCTGACCCATCCCCACGTATGCCGGGATCTTGGCTTCGCTCAGGCCTTCGGTGGGCAGCCCGCTCAGGTCGAGGACACCGTCCCCGACCCCGAGGCGGTAGTCGGCGGTGCTGGCAATCGACGTGGGTGCCCAGGTGGCGTCCCCGACCCGCCCACCGAGGTGGATCCCTGTGGGCACAACGCTGCTCGACCAGGCGCTAATTGCCAGGACGATCGCCAGGAAGGTCACGAAGCCGGTCCGCCAGCCGGCCAGGCCGAGCACGACCATCAGCAGCCCGATCGTCGCCAGCGAGCCGGCCAACGCGATCGCCACGTGGTCACCGGGCCAGCTGAACGAGTTGCCCGCCCAGGTCAGGGAGCCGTAGGTGGCAAGTGCCAACCCGATCGCGAGCAAAGCCATCAACGGCCCACCAGATCGACGACGCGGCGCGCGCGGGACCACCTGGGTCCGCGGGAGAACCTGGGTCGGCGCGCTTCCCGGACTCGTCGGGAGAACCTGGGTCGGCGGGCTCCCCGGGCCGGCGGCGGTCTTCGAGGCGCCAGCGGCCACCGGGTTGCCGAGCTGTATGGCCCGCACCCGTTGGTCTGCGTCGGAGCGGTTGCCCGACCGGTTGACCAGCCACCAGATGAACAGGCCGGTGAGGACCACGCCCCACGGGAACTCCCAGCCGGAGTGGCCGTCCCACCATGGACCTCCGAGCGCCGAGCCTCCGAACAGCGCCAGTCCGGCGAAGACGACCACCACGATCGCGCCGCCGTCTCCGTCACGAAGCGCTCGCTGGGTCACGATCTCGTCCCTGTCGTTGGGAAGCAGCGCCCACGCGATGAGGTAGATCGTGATGCCGGCGCCTCCCAGCAGGGTGAGCAGCACGAAGCCTGCGCGGACGATCACCGGGTCGACGCCGAGCCGGTCGGCGAGCCCCGAGCACACGCCGGCGATCCACTTGTCATTGGTGCGGCGTCGGATGCCGATGCCGCGCAACGTGTCAAAAAACCTGTCCATCCCCGTTTGCGGGTTGGATGTGTTCTGTTCGCTCATGTAGCAATTCTTGGTCGCTGCCCAGCAGTTCGCCATCAGGGTCAACCCTGATCTGACCCTGAGATTGTGTTGTCCAGACTCGTGCTGCCCCGGATGTGGGCAAGGATGGACCTCGTGCCCACGCCATACGAGCTTCCGCAGCCGGTGATGCGCCCCGGTGAGCACCGGCCGGTGCGCCGGCTGGAGCGCCCAGTCCAGGGCCGCCGCCTTGGCGGGGTCTGTGCAGGGCTGGCCGAGCACCTTGGGCTGAACGTGCGGCACGTGCGTCTGGCGTTCATCCTGTCCTGTTTTGCGGGCGGCGCCGGTGTCGTGGCATACGTCTTCCTGTGGGCACTCACGCCTCAGTCGCTGGTGATCACCCAGGTTGCGGGGGCCGACGCCGTGGCTGCGAGCAGATCTGCCAACGAGTCTGTGCGCAACCTCATGATTGGGCTGGCGTTGCTCGTCGTCGGTGGGATGCTTCTCGCCCAGCAACACGGGGTCAACCTGCGCCTCGGCGTGCTCATCCCGCTGTTGACCGTGGCCGGCGGAGCGGTGCTCGCCTGGTCGAAGCTCGACGATGCCGAGCGGGGCAGATGGCTGGTCGGGGACATGGGACCCGGCGGTCGACGGGCTGGCCTGGTACGTCTGGGGATCGGCATCGCACTGGCCTCGATAGGTGCCGTCGTTCTCGCGACTCAGGGTCGTGGGCTCGCGGGCCTGTGGGATGTGGGGATCCCAGCCGTGGCGGTTCTTGCCGGCGCCGCCCTGATCGCCGCACCGTGGGGTGTGCGCCTCTGGGGCGACCTGCGCGCCGAGCAGGCGCAACGCATCCGTGAGACCGAACGAGCAGACATCGCCGCGCATCTTCATGACTCCGTCCTCCAGACCCTGGCGTTGATCCAGCGCCAGGCCGGCGACCCCGCCGAAGTTGTCCGCCTCGCGCGCGCCCAGGAGCGTGAGCTGCGCGGTTGGCTGTATGCAGGCCCGCTCGGCTCGCAGGCCAGCCTCGCCTCCGCTGCGACGGAGGTCGCGCACGAGGTCGAGGACCTCCACGGCATACCCATCGAGCTGGTGGTGACCGGCGACCGTGCGCTGGATGCCGGCGGAACTGTGCTGGTGCGGGCGCTGCGCGAGGCGTTGCTCAATGCCGTCCGACATGGCGCACCGCCGGTGTCTGTCTATGTCGAGGTGGGCTCTGTGAGCGTGGAGGCGTTCGTGCGGGACCACGGTCCGGGGTTTGACCTGGAGGATGTTCCGCAGGATCGCCTCGGCGTCCGCGAGTCGATTCTGGGCCGCATGTCGCGGCACGGCGGCTCGGCGACAGTGCGCCGGCTCGAGCACGGCACCGAGGTCTCCCTCTCCTTGCCCGTGACTGCCACGTCAGACGCTGCTGCTCAACCAGATGCTGTTGCCCAACCAGACACCGAAGGAACGCGCTGATGCCCCAGTCAAAGGCCCCCATCCGGCTCGTCCTGGTCGATGACCACCGCATGTTCCGCTCCGGCGTCAAGGCCGAGCTCGACGAGTCGATGGTGATCGTGGGGGAGGCTGCGGATGTCGACGCCGCGATCGTCGTGGTGGCCCGGACGCGACCCGACGTCGTCCTGCTGGATGTGCACCTGCCCGGCGGCAACGGCAACGGCGGAAGCGACGTGATCACCGGATCGGGTGGGGTGACAGCCGAGTCCGGTGAGCCGGTTCGCTTCCTCGCGCTGTCGGTATCCGATGCGGCAGAGGACGTCATCGCGGTCATTCGCGCCGGGGCTCGCGGATATGTCACCAAGACCATCAACGCCCAGGACCTGACCGACGCGATTCGACGGGTCGCCGATGGCGACGCCGTGTTCAGCCCCCGGTTGGCCGGCTTCGTCCTGGACGCCTTCGGTGCCGCCGCCGGTGAGGTCGCCATGATCGACGAGGAGCTCGACCG
>Ga0209540_10001696_pt1 | contig 16285 bp, 10 predicted proteins | sample BarGraIncu01121A_FD_184501 | JGI IMG/M metagenome (GOLD analysis project Ga0209540, IMG submission 184501) | Arctic peat soil microbial communities from Barrow, Alaska - Barrow Graham LP Incubations 011-21A (SPAdes) (version 2) | ecosystem: Environmental > Terrestrial > Soil > Wetlands > Peat... | reverse complement strand
CCCATAGGCCACGGACACGCCCGGTTCATGCACGACCAGCACCCCCTTGGTCTTGCGGTTCATCTCCCCTTTGAACGGCTCGTAGCCGGAAAAACTGTGGTTCAGGATGCCCGTGCCGCGGGTGGCGGTGAGGAAGTCGTTGTTGACGCCGATCAGGCCGCGGGCCGGAATGAGGAATTCCAGGCGCGTGTAGCCGTCGGAGCCGGGCACCAAGTTGCGCAGCTCCCCTTTCCTCTGCCCCAGCATCTCGATCACCACCCCGGCGTAGGCGTCGGCCACATCGATCACGGCCAGCTCCATGGGCTCGCAACGCTGGCCTTTCACGTAGCGGAAGATGACCTCGGGCTTGGAGACCTGGAATTCGTAGCCCTCGCGGCGCATATTTTCAATTAATATGGAGAGTTGCAGGGTGCCGCGGCCCTTGATCAGGAATGCCTTCTTGGAATCGGTGTTCTCCAGACGCAGGCTGGCGTTGTTCAGGATCTCGCGGCGCAGGCGGTCGTGCAGCTGGGTGGAGGTCACGAACCTGCCTTCCGTACCGGCAAAGGGCGAATCGTTGACCGCGAAGGTCATGGCCAGGGTCGGCTCGTCGATGTCCATGGCCGGCAGCAGGAGCGGCTGGTCGATGTCGGCCACGGTCTCGCCCAGGTCGATGTCCTCGAGGCCGGCCAGCGAGACGATGTCCCCGGCCACGGCTTCGGGCACGCTGACCCGGCTGATGCCGTCGTAGGTGAAGATGCGCGTGATCTTGTACGGCTTGCGGTCGCCGTTCCTTTTCATCAGCAGCACCTCTTCGCCCTGGGTGACGGTGCCGTTGTGGATCCTGCCGGTGCCGATCTTGCCGAGGTAGTTGTCATAGCTGATCGCCGAGGCCATGAACTGGAAAGGATTGAGGCGGTCGCCTTCGGGTTCCTTGACATGGCGCAGGATGGTCTCGAAAAGCGGCTTCAGGTCGCGGTTCTTGTCGGCCAATTCATAACGGGCGATCCCCTCCTTGGCCGAAGCATAGAGCACCGGGAAATCGAGCTGCTTTTCATCGGCGCCAAGTTCGACAAACAGGTCGAACACCGCGTTCAGCACCTCGTCGGGACGGGCGTTGGGACGGTCTATCTTGTTGATGACCACGATCGGGCAATGGCCCTGTTCCAGGGATTTTTTTAAGACGTACTTGGTCTGCGGCATGGGCCCTTCGAAAGCGTCGACCAGCAGCATCACCGAGTCGACCATCTTCATGATGCGCTGCACCTCGCCGCCGAAATCGGCATGGCCGGGCGTATCGACGATGTTGATCTTGTAGCCCTGATATTGGAACGACGCGTTCTTGGAAAAGATGGTGATCCCCCGTTCCCGTTCCAGGTCATTGGAGTCCATTACCCGCTCGGCAATGTTCTGGTTGTCGCGGAACACCCCGGACTGCTTCAGGACGGCGTCGATCAGGGTGGTCTTGCCGTGGTCGACATGGGCGATGATGGCGATATTTTTAAATTTCTTCATTTTTTATGCCGCTGCCTGCGTTTTTTCCCAAAATGGAAATCAACTTTCCGGTTTCCGAAATTTAATTTTTAAATCGGGACGGGCACTACCGCGCTATGGATATTATACTACAATTTATGGGGGTTGTAAATCCATGCGAATCTGAATAAAATAGCAAAAGCATTTGCATTGCCTTCATCCCTGTAAAAAAGGAGTGGCCCATGAATCAAAGATGCCTTGCCTGGGAAAAGACGTTCATTGTTTTGATGATTTTCTGCGCCGGCCTGCTGCCCGCATTGTCCGCCGACACTTCCCGATCCAAACTGGCTGAGTTGGAAAAAGCCCTCGACGCCAGGCTGACGAACTGGGAACAATCGCCGGACGGCAGCCGTTGGGAAGCATACAAACCGGGGCGCTCCGTTACCGCGCCCGCCTTCCACCTGCGCGCCAGTTTTCAGGCAGCCGCTGTTTTCGCCGCCGCCAAAGTATCGGGCACACCGCTGCTGCTGAAGGTCAGCATAAAGGCAAGGGGGCTGGCCGTGGCTTCGTTCTTCCTGGACGGCCGGCAACTGGAGCAGGCGACCGTTCATGGCGAGAGCGGCACCGAGACCGAATGGAGCGGCGACATCACCTTGAGCGCCCAAGCCGACGTCAAGACGCACGCGCTGGAAATCACCGTGGAAAACAGGGGCTTTGCACCGCCACGGACCGGATACTGGCCCGAGCGGAGCCACGGGGCGCCCGCGGACGAGGGAAGCTGGGTCGCGCTGAATGCGGCTGAACTGCGCTTGCCAGCGGCGGAGAGAAACCTGGAAGCTCTGCAAAAATGGCTGCAGGCGTTCCAACTGGCAGACACCCTGCTCAATCCCGAGTTGAAACGCTACACCTTCACCGGCAAGCCTTACGATATCCCGGACCGACGGCGCGTGGCCAAGGAAAAGCTGGCGCGGCTCAACGCCGCTTTCGACCGGGCCGTCACCGCCCTGGATACAAAGGCGCTGGCAGCTGGCGATTGGCCCGGAGTTCAGGCGTCCATGAAGCGCTCGCTGCGCCTGGCTGCGGACGTCCGCGCCTATCTGCAGGAATTCCGGATCTTCCTGGTGGGCAACGCCCACATCGACATCGCCTGGCTGTGGCGCATGGCCGAGACCATGGCCCTGAGCAAGAACACCTATGAGACGGTCATCCAGAACATGGGCGAGTACCCCGAACTCACCTATGCCCAGAGCCAGGCCGTCACCTACGACTGGATCGAGAAAAAATATCCTGATTTATTCCAAAAGATCCGGGAAAAAGTCCGCGCCGGGCGCTGGGAGATCGTGGGCGGCATGTGGGTCGAGCCCGACTGCAACTTGATCTCGGGCGAGAGCTGGGCGCGCCAGCTTCTCTACGGCAAGAAGTACTTCCGCGAGAAGTTCGGCGTCGACGTGCGCATCGGCTGGAACCCCGATTCCTTCGGCTACAACTGGAACATGCCCCAGCTCTACAAGCAAAGCGGCATCGACAGCTTCATCACCCAGAAGCTCTGGTGGAACGATACCACCGTTTTCCCCCATTTCCTTTTCAACTGGCAGGGGGTCGACGGCAGCACCATCCTGACCTACATGCCGCCACTGAGCTACGCCAGTGAGCTGCAGCTGCAGGAGGTGGCCAACGGCGTCTCCAAGTACGAGGCCACCACCGGCAGCAAGGACAGCCTCATCCTCTACGGCCTCGGCGACCACGGCGGCGGCCCCAACCGCGAGATCCTGGACCGCGTGCGCGGCTACGGCAAGCTGCCACTGGCGCCGCGCTTCAGCCACACCACCGCCGGCCCCTTCCTGCAGCAAAAGCGAAAGGAAAAACTCGACCTGCCCTTGTGGAAGGACGAGCTCTACCTGGAATACCACCAGGGGACCTTCACCACCCAGGGGGCCATCAAGAAAAACACACGCCGCACCGAAGCCTTGTTGTCCGCGACCGAAAAACTCGCCGCGATCTCCAGCCTGCTGGGCGGCAAATACCCGCACGCCGAGCTGGAAAAGAACTGGAAGAGCGCCCTCACCCTGCAGTTCCATGATATCCTTCCCGGCTCCGCCATCACCCCGGTCTACCGCGACGCCCTCGAGACCTTTCAGAGCGTGCAAAAGGAGCTGAAACTCCTGGAAATTCAAGCGCTGGATAAAATCACCGGTAGCATCAATACCTCGGCACTGCCCGGCACCCCGCTGCTCGTCTTCAATCCCCTCTCTTGGGAGCGCGACGACTCCGTGACCATCCATTTCCCCATTCCCAAGGATTCCGGGCTGCGGCTGCTGGACGAAGCGGGCCGCGATGTCATTTTTGAAGTCAGCCTGGCAGAGAACAGCAAGGAGGGCGAGATTACCTTCATCGCCCGTAAGGTACCGTCCCTGGGCTATCGAGTCTACTCGCTGGTCCCTGTCCCGGGCGGCTCGCTGACCTTGCCCGCCGTCCCCGCCGACCCCGGTAAGGGCGTTCCCTCGGGGGACGGCGTTTTGGAGAATGCGGCGCTGCGCGTCGTGCTTGATGCCACCAGCGGCAATCTCAAGAGCATTTTCGACAAGCGCCTGGGCCGCGAGTTCGTGGCGCCGGGGCAGGAGGCCAACAAGCTGTGGGTCTACGAGGACTTGCCAGAGAATTGGGACGCCTGGAATATCGGCTATACCGGCCGCGGCTGGGAGCTGAACAAGGCCGACAAGGTGGAGCTGGTCTCCTCCGGCCCGGTGAAGACCGTTTATCGCGTCGAAAAAAGCTTCCTGGGCATTTCCAAGGAACGCTATTATCCGACCGAGAATTTCCCATCTTCCTTTTTCACGCAATATATTACACTCTACAACGACCTGGACCGCCTCGACATCCGCACCGAGGCCGACTGGTGGGAGGACCACCTCTCGCTCAAGGCTTGTTTCCCGGTCGCGGTCCAGGCCGACAAGGCATATTACGAGATCCCCTTCGCTGCCATCGGCCGCACCACCCGCTTCGAGACCCTGTGGGAGAAGGCGCGCTACGAAGTGCCGGCCTTGCGCTGGGCCGACCTCGCCGATGAAAAGGGCGGCATGGCCCTGCTCAACGACTCCAAGTATGGCTATGACATCCACGGCAACGTCATGAAGCTTTCGCTGCTGCGCTCACCTACCTGGCCCGATCCCATGGCCGACCGCGGACGCCACGAGTTCACTTATTCCCTTTACCCACATGCCGGCTCCTGGCAGCAGGGCCAAGTGGTGCGCCGCGGTCAAGAGCTTAATCAACCGCTCTTGGTCCGCGTTCTCACCCCGGGCCCGGGGTCATTGCCCCTGGTTCACAGCTTCTTCGGCATCGAGGCCGAGGGGGTAATCCTCGATTCGATCAAGCTTGCCGAAGACGGCTCCGGCCTGGTCTTCCGTCTCTACGAGGCGAACGGCAAGGTCGAGACGGCGGCGCTGCGCTTCTTCCGCAAGCCCACGCGCGCCGCGGCGACCGACCTCCTGGAAAATGAGATCTCGCCCCTGGCCGTCAAGGATGGCCGCCTGGAGATCCCTTTCCGGGCATTCGAGATCAAGACCGTCAAGGTCCGCTTCAACTGATGGCCAGCGAGCGCCCATGAAAAAGCCCCTGTTCAAGATCAGGCAGTACCTGCTCTCCGGAGTGTCCTATGCCATTCCCTTCGTGGCCTGCGGCGGCATCCTCATCGCCGTGGCCATTGCCTTCGCCCCCATGGGCCCGGGCGGGCCTGATTTCTCGCACTCGCCTTTCCTGAAGCTGATCCTGGACATCGGCAGCAGCGCCTTTTCCCTGCTGGTCCCGGTGCTGGCCGGGTACATCGCCTTCGGCATGGCCGACCGGCCGGCCCTGGTGCCGGGATTCGTGGGCGGCGCCATCGCCAACCAGGTCGGCGCCGGCTTCCTGGGCGGACTGGCCGCCGGGCTGCTGGCCGGCCTGGTGGTCATGCTGATCAAGAAAGTGAAAGTCCCCTTTTATTTCAAGCCGGTCATGCCCATCCTGGTCATCCCGGTCATCGCCACCCTGGTGGTGGGCTTCATCATGTTCCGCGTCATCGGCCAGCCCATCCACGACCTGATGGCCTGGCTTTCCTCCTGGCTGGCAGTCATGGGCACCGGCAACCGCGTAATCCTGGCCGCGGTCCTCGGCGCCATGATCGCCTTCGACATGGGCGGTCCGGTCAACAAGGTCGCCTTCTTTTTCGGGGCGGCCATGATCAAGGAGGGCAACTTCGCCCCCATGGGCGCCTGCGCCGCCGCCATCTGCGTGCCGCCGCTGGGACTGGGACTTGCCACCGTGCTGGGGCGCAGACTCTGGAACCAGCAGGACCGCGAAGCCGGGTACGCCAGTCTGGCCATGGGCATGATCGGCATCACCGAAGGGGCCATCCCCTTTGCCGCCGCCGACCCGCTGCGCGTCATCCCCACCATCATGTTCGGTTCCATGATCGCCGCGGTGATCGCCATGCTGGGCGGGGTGGGTGACCATGCGCCGCACGGCGGACCGATCGTGCTGCCGGTGGTGGACAACCGCCTGGTTTACATCCTGGCCATCACGGCCGGGGCATTGGCGGTAGCTCTGCTGATCAATGGTCTGAGAAAACTGACCGGTTCCAAAACATAGGAGGCAGTTATGAAAATCGTCGCCGTGACCGCCTGCCCTACCGGCATCGCCCACACCTACATGGCGGCCGAACAGCTGGAGAAAGCAGCCCGCCGGCTCGGCCACCAGATCAAGGTGGAAACCCAGGGAGCCATGGGCATAGAAAATGAACTCAGCGCCGAAGACATCAACGGCGCCGAGTTGGTTATCCTCGCCGCCGACATCACCGTGCAGAAGCGCGAGCGCTTTGAAAATCTTAAAACCATCGAAGTCGGCGTCCAGGAGGCAATCAAGAACCCCGCCGCCCTGTTCAGCCGCCCGGCCGGATGAAACCCCGGCTCAGGCCATGACGGAGATCGCTTTCACCTTTCCTCTGGCCAACGGTCTGCACGCCCGGCCGGCCAGCCTGCTGCAGGAGGTCTGCCGGCGCTTCGCTGCCGCCATCCTTTTGCGCAACGACCGCCAGCGGAGCCAAGCCGACTCCCGGAGCGTCCTGGAGCTGGTGGCCAGCGGTACGACCTGCGGCGATCCCTGCCGCCTGGAGATCAGCGGCCCCGATGAAAAAAATGCCGGCCACGCCCTGCGCACATTCCTGCAACAGGTCCTGCCCCACGCCGACGACAATTTGCCGCCGCCGGTCCCGGCCGGCGGGCCCAAGGTCTGGTTGCCGCCCGTTTTTTGCCAGGACGCCGCCTGCATTTTGCCGGCCCGGGTGCTGGCGCCGGGGATCGGCAGCGCCCGGGCGCTGCACCTGCAAAAAACCGAGATTCCACTGCGGCGCTTCGCCGCCGGCAAAATGGACGTAAAAACGGAACTGCGGCTGTTCCGTCAAGCTTGCCGGGAGTTGGAGTCGGATCTGCAAAAAAAAGCGGCAACGCTGCAGGATGCCAACGCCGCCGGCATCATGAGGGCGCACCTGGCCTTGATCGGCGATCCCGGATTCCGGGAACGGATCAGCGCAGCGATCGTCAAAAAACACAAGCCGGCGGGAGTGGCCATTGCCCAAGCCACCGACCATTTCGCTCGCATCCTGAGGCGGTCGCCAAGCGCCTACCTGCGGGAAAGGGTCGATGACCTGCAGGACCTGGCCCGACAACTTGCTGAAAAACTGTACGGCCGGCCTGCCGCCAGACCCAGGCGCCCTGTCAGCAAACCCGGCGTGGTCGTGGCTGCCGCCCTGGCCCCTTCCGAATTGCTGGCGCTGGATCGCCGGCACCTGCGCGGGCTGGTCCTGGGTGACGTCGGCATCACCTCGCACACCGCCATCCTGGCTCGCTCGTTCCAGATCCCCGCTGTGGCGCTGTCCCCGCAGGACCTGGAAAAAATAAAGAACGCCGAGGAACTGATCGTCGACGGCCGGCGCGGGCTGGTGTGCCGGAGACCCGGCCCGGCCTTGAAGCGCTACTACCGGCTGGAAGAAAGGAAGCTGCGCTTTCGCTCCCGGCAGTTGGACCGCTGGAAAGCCGAGCCGGCCCAAAGCGCGGACGGCCGCAGGCTGGAGATCGCGGCCAACATCGGCAGCACGATCGAATTGCAGCCGGCCTGGAAGAACGGGGCGGAAGGCATCGGGCTGTTCCGCACCGAAACCCTTTTCCTGGGACGCGACGCTGCACCGGGGGAGGACGAGCAATTCGCCGCTTATCGCCAGGCGGCGCGAGCAGCCAGAGGCAGGACGGTCATCATCCGCACCCTGGATATCGGCGGCGACAAGCGCCTGCCCTACCTGCCCTTGCCGCAGGAAGAGAATCCCTTCCTGGGCTATCGCGCCGTGCGTTTCTACGCCGGGCAGCCGGAACTGATCCAATGCCAACTGCGGGCCATCCTGCGCGCCGCCCGCCACGGCAGCCTGAAGATCATGGTGCCCATGGTCACCGGCCTGGAGGAAGTGCGCCTGGTGCGCCGCCTTTTGGCCGCGGCTGCCGCCGAACTGCGTGAGCGGAAAATTTCCCATGCCCGGAGCGTGGAAGTCGGGATCATGGTCGAAACGCCGGCGGCCGCGCTTTTCCTCGACCGCCTGGCCCGGGAAGCCGATTTCTTCAGCATCGGCAGCAACGACCTGCTGCAGTACTTCCTGGCCGCCGACCGCGGCAACGCCAGGCTGGCGGACCTTTACGAACCGCTGCACCCGGCTTTCCTGCGCCTGCTGTTCCAGGTCGCCAGGCAGGCCCGGAAAGCGAAACGCTGGCTGGGCCTGTGCGGCGAAATGGCGGGGGATGCCGCGCTCCTGCCCTTGCTGCTGGGATTGGGGCTCGACGAGCTAAGCATGGCCTCCGGCAGGATCCCGGGCGTCAAAACCCGGCTGCGGCAACTGCGCAGCGATGACTGCCGCCGCTTGCTGCAGGAAGCCATGTGCTGCGCCAGCTCCAGCGAAGTAAGCGAAATGCTGAAGGATTTCAACAACCGCTCCCTGGACGTCGGGGCGATCGCCGCGGAACTGATCCGCCTGGACTCGACGAGCCGCAGCGCGGACGAGGCCATCAGGGAACTCTGCGACCTTCTGGAACTCGGCGGCCGGGTGGAGGATGCCTCGGCCCTGGAAGAAGCCGTCTGGAAGCGCGAACTAACGTATGCCACCGACCTGGGATTCGGCTTCGCCATTCCCCATGGCAAAGCGGCCACGGTCAAAACCGGTTCCATCGCCTTCCTGCGCCCGCGCCGGCCGTTCCCCTGGCTGGGAAAGAGCGCGCCGCCGGTCCGGGGCGTCCTGCTGATCGCCGTCCCGGCCGCAGCCCACGGCGAAGAGCATTTGCAGCTCATCGCCCGCCTGTCGCGCCGCCTGATGCATGAGGATTTCCGCGCTGAACTACTGTCGGCCCGGGACACCGATACTGCTCTGGCCGTCCTGCGGCAATGCCTGCAAGGATCTTAGGGTATAATGAATATTCCATAAAAACGGAGGAAAAATGAAACAAAAAAAAAGACAACTCCTGTCATGGGGATTGCTGCTCTCAGTTATGCTGCTGAAGCCGGTTCTCGCTCCCGCCCAGGCGGAAAAGAACGCGGAGGTCGAAGCGTTGCGCGCGGGGAAGAATTTTCTGGCCACTGCCGTTCATACGGAAGCCGAAGACCAGCGCCTGCTGTCCCTGTACAAAGGGCTGCGCGTGTCCGACGTCACCGATGGCATGGACGCCGTCGGGCTGCAGAACATCGGGCTGATGGACCCCGAGATCCATTCGCTCTGGCGCGACACAGAACATTTCAGCCACCGCTTTGTCGGCGTGGCGGTCACCGCCCGCTATGTCCCCACCCAGGATCCTCCGGCCGGGAAAATGACGGTCGCGGCCTACGATGAATGGGCCGGCAATTGGTATGACAAGCGTTCGACCGAGGCTTACCTCGACCTCGTCCGCAAGGGCACGGCCTTGGTCATCGAGGAGGCCGCGAACGCCGATGTCGGCAGCATCGGCTCCTACAACATCCTGGAGTGGCAAAACAAAGGCTGCGTGGGTGTCGTCACCAGCGCCACGGCCCGGGATACCGACGAGATCATCACCATGCGCGTCCCGCTCTACTTTAAAGAAGTAGGGCGCGGCATCCGTCCCGGGCGCAACGAATTGGAGTCGGTCAACCGGCCGATCGTTTGCGGCGGCGTGTTGGTCATGCCCGGCGATATCATCGTGGCCGACGGCGACGGCGTCGTGGTCGTCCCCCGCGCCCAGGCCGAAGCGGTGGCGTCCTATGCCCGGAAAATAATGGAGAACGACAAGGAAGGACGCCGGGATCTGTACCAAAAGGCCGGGCTCAAGGAAGACGATTCGGTAAAGAAATAAGACCCCAGCCGCTTTTTTTTAAAACAGGGAGCCACAAATTTGCATTTTTTTTCCGGCCTGCCTATAATCAGTATACACTGAAAATTTGAGCCAACGGGAGTTAGAGCCCATGAACGCTGATCCGCAAAAAAAGCCCCGCGCCAGGAAGCGGCTGTTCATCCTGGGGGCCGTGATCCTGGCCCTGCTGGCCGTCAATGTCGCGGTGCCGCGGCGCCAGGCGCAGCCGCTGCTCAGCGCCCGCACCCTCAAGGACCTGGCCGAACTGGCCACGATCGAATACAGCGTGACCAAGATCGTTTCCTACAAGGACGTGGCCTGGTACGGCGACCGCAAGATCCTCTTCGAAACCGCGGCCACGGTCAAGGCCGGCATCGACCTGAATGAACTGGCCGACCAGGACATCAAGCTGGAAGGCGACTCAGGCGTGACCGTCTCCCTTCCCCAGCCCAAGATCCTGCTCTTCAACATGAAGCCGGAGCAAATGCGGGAAATTTTCAACGAATCTGGCGTCCTGCGCAGCAATTTTTCCAACGAGGAAAAGGACGGCCTGCTCAGCCAGGGAGAAATAGACATCCGCGCCAAGGTCGCCACCATGGACATCCTGCAGCGGGCCGCGCGCAACGCCCGCATCCTGATCGAGTCGTGGCTGAAAAAAATGGGCTTCACGGCGGTGCGTGTCGTGTTCAAGGAGAAAAGGGGGCGGAGATGAAAAAAATCATATCCTTCCTCAACCTCATCGCCCTGCTGGCCATCCTGCTGTTGCTCTACAGCCCGCTGGCCAAGATCGGCCTCCTGCCTTCGCTGTCCTCGCTCTTGCGGGGGGGCACGCCAAAGATCGAGGACACCCCGGTCATCATTCAGCAGGTAAAAAACATCGCCCAGATGTTCACCCAGACGTTCTACGACGAATACGTCTACGACACCGGAGTCATACGCACGCCGCTTTTCAACGCCAACAAGCGGCTGATCTTCATCGCCAAGGGCGAAGTGATATCCGGCTTCGATTTGTCGGAATTGAACGAAAAATCGATCATCCGCCGCGACAAGTCCATCGTGGTCAAGCTGCCGCCTGCCCGCATCCTGGACGTGATCATCAACCCCAGCGGCTTCGAGACCTTCATCGAAGTCGGGCAGATCACCTTCGAGGAAAGCAAGAAGTTCCACGAGGACGCCCGGCGCATTTTCGACCGCAACGCCCGCGAAAAGGGCATCCTGAAGAACAGCGCCGAGCAGGGGCGGCAGATGCTGGAAAAATTTTTCCGCCTGCTGGGCTTCGAGTCGGTGGACATCATCATCCCCGACAGCAGGTAAAAGGTTAATAGATCATAACCGCCGCGGCCACGAACAGCGGATATTTTGCAATTTGATCCTTATATCTTTAATATCTTCCAAGACTTGCCCTATTTTTTTGCCCTCAAACCGGAAACAAGTGTGCTAATGTAAGTTTTTTGTCAGCATCCGGCGTCTGCAGGCGCCAACAGGCAAATTGTAAAGACCGGTTTCAGCCCACCGGGTTCATGGCCAGGTCAGCCTGAAAACGCTGGGCCAGGGCCTGCAATTCAGTCAATTTTTCCGGGAAGCGTTCCTCGAGAATATTTATTTTTTCCAGGGCGGTCTCATATTCATGTTTCAGCATAATGGCCAGCCCTTGCGCCCGTTCATAATCTTCGCGCAGCGAATTCCGGCGAATCTCCCAGGCCTTCCCGGCTTCATGGCTCAGGTTGATAAAGCGCTCCCGGGCATGTAGGTAATCCTGGCGCAGGCCGGCGATTTTCTTTTCGATCAACTTCACATATTCATCTTTCAGTGTGACCAGGCTCTGGACAAAGGCCGCTTCATATTCAACCTTCAAACTGTCCAGCAGCTCCACCACGGGAACGATCTTTTCCACACGGTGGGCGTTGGCGCCACAGAAGGCGAAGCCCTGGTCCAGCAGCCCCTGGCGGGCGTTGTCCAAGGCGATCGATATGCAATAGTCGGCGTGCTGGATATCGCACTGCTCCAGGCAGCGCCAGGCGCAGCGCTTGACGTTGCGCACGCCGGCGGCGGCGTTATCCAGGAAGCGGTTGCGGATAGCCCGCCCGGGGAGTCCGACCGGGCTCTTGATGATGACGATATCCTCGGGGCGGCAGCGGAGATACGCCTGCTTGAAACGCAGATCGGCATCGCATTCATCCGTGGCCACGAAGCGGGTGGCCATCTGCACTCCCTGCGCGCCCAGCTGCAGGAAACGCAGGATATCTTCACCCGTGAAGATGCCACCGGCAGCGATGACCGGGATCTTCTTGCGGAAGGTTTCTTCGAATTTGGCCACGGCGGTGACCACTTGCGGCACCAGTACCTCCAACTGCTGGTCGGCATCCTGCAGCTTGTCGGCCTTGAAACCAAGATGTCCCCCAGCCAGGGGTCCCTCGACCACGACCGCGTCGGGAACATCGTTATAGGTCTTTTCCCAATATCTAAAAATGAGTTCGGCGGCACGGCCCGAGGAAACGATGGGAATCACCAAAACATTGGCTGCACGTATCCTGGCTACCGGGATGTTTTTGATAGGCAGTCCCGCGCCCATGAACAGGGCATCGGCTTTTTCCTCGATGGCCACATCCAGGAGCTGCTGGAAATCGTTGGCCGCCACCATGATATTTATGCCGATCAGGCCGGAAGTCCGCGCCCGAGCCTTGCGAATCTCGCTGCGCAGTGCCTTGATATTTGCCGCCCGGCCGTTTTCGTAGTAGTCGGGTTCGATCATGCCGATGCCGTTGGCGGCGATGACTCCAATACCTTCTTGAGCGGCAACGGCAGTTGCCAGGCCGGAGAGGGAGATGCCCACACCCATGCCGCCCTGGATGATGGGCAGGAAAGCGGTACGGTTGCCGATGGTCAGTTTTGGCATTTTAAAAAATATCATGCAACCTCCTGACAACCAATCGTCTCGAAAATAATCAATTTCAGGAATAATTGATTGTTTATATATTACAAAAAATCTCCTGTTTTCGCAAAAAATAAATTTACCTTGATCAGCATACTACCATTTGCAGCAAAAAGCAAATCCGGCCGGGTTTTGTTCAAAAAGGACTGCATTACCATCAAAGAACTATACAAAAACGAGAAGCTGCAGAACACCGCCGAAGCGTGAAGCAAAAAAAACGCCGGCCCCACTCCGGCATTTGCAAAATAAACATGGGGGTTCATGGTGATTGAAAAATAGTCCCTAATAGATTATTATTATAATTAATGAGAATTGTGGCTCTTTTGGCGGTTTTTCTGATGTTCGGGAATGGCCTGCGGGCAACGGAACAAAACTCGATCATTTATTTGCGGCCGGCCGACGCCTTGGTCCTAAATCCCTGGCAGGCCGATGACTTCTACTCCAACGAGGTCGCCGCCAATATATTCGAAGGGCTGGTGCGCTTCAAAAAGAACTCCACCGCCATCGAACCCTGCCTGGCCACCTCGTGGAGCGTCATGGATAACGGCAAGCGCTGGCGCTTTGTCCTGCGCCGGGGCGTGAGATTCCATGACAACAGCCCTTTCGACGCCCAGGCCGTCTTATATTCTTTTCGCAGCCGGCTGGAAAAACTGCAAACCGCCTACCTGCGGATGAGTTTCCTTTTTTCTTTTATCACTGAGATCCGCAGCAGCGATCCCTTCATCGTGGAGATCACCCTGGACCGCCCCTATGCCCCTTTTCTCATCGCCCTGGCCGACTCGGCCGCCTTTATTCAATCCCCAAAGGCCGCGGGGGCCACGCCATTCCGCCCCGTCGGCACCGGCCCGTTCCGCTTCTCCAGCTGGACCAAAGGCAAGTCGCTGATCCTGGCCCGCAATCCCGGCTACTGGGCGGGAACGGGCAACGTGGAAAAAATCATTTTCAAGTTCATGCCCGATTCACTGGGCCGGCTGCTGCAGATCAAGAACGGCAGCGCCGACATGACGACCATCCAGTCGGCCAAGGAATACGAGGAATTGTCGCGCCGAAACGATATCGCCATTTTAAGCAATCCATCGATATCCACCCATTACCTGGCCTTCAACACCAGGAAAAAGCCCTTCGACCGCAAAGAGATCCGGACCGCTTTCCTGCATATCATCAACAAGGAAAACATGGTCAAGCAGATCTTCCAGAAACTGGCCGATCCGGCCTATGCCGCCCTGCCGCTGCCGTTGTTCCCGGCCGGAAAAGCAACGCCGCAGAGCAGCTTCAGCCTGGAGGTCGCCCGGAAGTTCTTGAAAATGGGCGGGCAGGAGAACGGCTTCGACTGCACGCTGCATTTCGCCGACGGCCAGGAAGGCATCGAGGAGATCGCCGACCTTTTAACCATTTTCGCCAAAAAGGTCAAGATCAATATAAAAAAGATCAAACTGCCTTTCACCGAGCTGGTAAAGATCGCCAATCGCGGAGAACACGACCTCCTGATCATGGGCTGGTACTCCGGCCCGGATCCCGATTTTTTCCTGTATCCCCTTTTCACTTTCTCCGCCGGCAACCGCAACCGCTTTTTTTATGAAAACCCCGAATTGACCCGCCTGCTCGACCTGGGAAAAATCACCCTGGACGTGAAGAAACGGAACCAGATCTACCTGGACGCCCTGGACATACTGAAAAAAGACGTGCCCTGGATCCCTTTGTTCCACCTGATCGACACTTTGGCTTTCAGCAAAAAAATCAGCGGCCTGGGCTTCAGCCCCCTGGGACATATCCTGTTCCGCGATGTTACCAAGGAGACAACGCGATGAAAATAAAAATGCAAGGGCCGGCGTTCCTGACCCTGCTTTTCCTGGTCATGGCAGCCCCGCTGCCGGCAGAACACGTAGTGCGCTCCGGCAGCCTCTATGAGCCGGCCGGGATCGATCCCGCCCAGTCCTGGGACGACACATCGTCGTTTTACGTCGGCAACATTTTCGACACCCTGGTGCGACTGAACCCGCTAACCATGAAAATCGAACCTTCCCTGGCCACGAGCTGGGAGACCAGCCCGGACGGCCGGACCTGGACCTTTCAGCTGCGCCGCGGTGTGTGCTTTCACGACGGCACGCCCCTGGACGCCGACGCCGTCGTGTTCACGTTCTTTCGGCAGATGGACCCGGCCAACCCCGACCGCCTGCAGGATTTCCCCCTGTTCGCCGACATCTTCACGTTTTTAAGAACGGTCAGAAAGGTCGATCCTCTGCGGGTGCAATTCATTCTCTCCGAGCCGTTCTTCCCTTTCCTGGCCACGCTGACCGTGGACTGCGCCGCCATCGTTTCCCCAAGCGCCGTGAAAAAAACCGGGGCCGAGTTCACGCGCCAGCCCGTGGGGAGTGGCCCTTTCAAGCTGAGCTCCTGGCAGAAAAACAAGCGGCTGGTCCTGACGGCCAACCGGGAGTACTGGGGCGGTCGGCCGAGCGTGGATGAATACATCGACACCATCGAAGCCCGGAGCGAGATATTGAACAACTACTTCCAGCAGGGGATGCTGGACATCCTCTACACCTATTCGATATCAAAGATGGTCAGCTACCAGAAACAGGACTGGGTCAAAGTCATCAGCACTCCCTACCTGTCGGTGACCTACGCCGTTGTCAATGCCGCCCGGCCGCCGCTGAGCCGCAAGGGAGTGCGCCAGGCCCTGAGCCTCGCCTGGGATCCGCGGGCCCTGAAACTGGTTTTCCAGGATTACGTACTGCCGGTCCAAACCCTGCTGCCCATGAACCTCGTGCCGGGGGGCGCCGGTGACCGCGTCAGCGGTTTTTCACTGGCCAAAGCCCAGGCCCTGCTGAAAAAAGAGGGGCTGGCCGGCGAGGTCCAGCTGGAAATGCTTGTGCAGAAAGATGACGGATTGCTCTTCCAGCTTCTTTCCATGTACGCCAAGAACCTGAAGCAGATCGGCATCAAGCTGAAGCTCATCCGCCTGGCCAAGCAGGCATACACGCAGAGGATCGCCCGGGGCGATTTCGACCTGGCCTATTCAGGCTGGATCGCCGATTTCCCCGATGCAGACAGCATGCTGTTCCCCCTGTTGTCAGAGCGGCTGCAAAAACAGGGATTTGCCAACATTGCCGGCGCCCGGCGCCAGGACCTGCGCGATCTCTTGACCGCGGCCCGGCGTGAACGCGATGCGAAAAAACGCCAGGCTCTGTACCGGGATCTCGACCGCATCGTCATTGCCGACGGCCTGGTCATCCCTTTGTACCAGGACAAGCGGGTCATCCTCTTCAACCGCAAACTTAGCGGCATCCAGCCCAATCCGCTGGGCAGGCTGTTCCTCTTCGACATCAAGATGAAATGAAAATCAAGACCAAGCTCTTTCTCTCTTTGATCATCATCGCCGTCCTCTCCATCTTCGTGACCTTGAATTTTTCGATCATCTCCATTTCCCGCCGCTACGAAAAAATGGCCAAGGAGGAGATCGCCAACGCCAAAAAAGTGGCCGAGAGCGTGTTCCTGGAAAATCTGGGGGACCTGGTGCGCAAGATCG
>Ga0209540_10001694_pt1 | contig 16298 bp, 17 predicted proteins | sample BarGraIncu01121A_FD_184501 | JGI IMG/M metagenome (GOLD analysis project Ga0209540, IMG submission 184501) | Arctic peat soil microbial communities from Barrow, Alaska - Barrow Graham LP Incubations 011-21A (SPAdes) (version 2) | ecosystem: Environmental > Terrestrial > Soil > Wetlands > Peat... | reverse complement strand
AAGCAGGGCCTCTATCTGCCGTCGGGTCTGGCACTGACGGAGGAGCAGTTGGAGGAGACGGTCAGTATCGTTCGCGGTGTGTTGACATGAGCGACCCGAACACAACGAACGAGTTTACGCCTGTGATCATCGAGCCGCCTAGGAGTTGGGCGGCGCTCAATCTCCGGGACGCATGGGCCTATCGCGAGCTGTTCTGGACCCTGGCCGTCCGCGATCTGAAGGTCCGCTACAAGCAGACCGAGCTGGGTGCGGCGTGGGCAATCATCCAGCCCCTGCTGACGATGGTCATCTTCAGTGCGATCTTCGGCGGGCTTGCAGGCTTCGCGAAGGACACGCAAGGCATTCCGTATCCCGTGTTCACCTACGTGGGGTTGCTGCCGTGGACGTTCTTCTCGGGCACGATCACCCGATCGAGCCAGAGCATGGTGAGCAGTGCCTCGCTCATCACGAAGGTCTACTTCCCGAGACTCATCATTCCTTTCTCGACCGTCGTTACGGGGATCGTCGACTTCGGTGTGGCGTTCGTCGTATTGCTCGGCATGCTCTTCTTCTATCGAATCACGCCCACATGGGGCATGTTGGCGCTGCCGCTTCTTCTGCTGCTCGCCACACTATGTGCAATTGGCACTGGGCTGTGGCTGAGCGCCCTCAATGTGGAGTATCGCGACGTCGGGTACATCGTGCCGTTCCTCATGCAGATGTGGATGTACTTGACGCCCGTCGCCTATCCTGCGAGCGTGATTCCGGCGAAGTACCAGTTCATCTACTCGCTCAACCCGATGACCGGTGTTGTCGAGGGCTTCCGCTGGGCGTTCTTTGAGGGCCGACCATTCCCGGCGACTGCGCTTGGGTTATCTGTCGGGTTCACGGCAGTACTCATGATCACCGGCCTCTACTACTTCCGGCACATGGAGAGGACGTTCGCGGATGTCGTCTAGGAGCGAGGCGGCTATCCGGGTTGACGGCCTATCCAAGCGCTATGTGCTCGGGCAGCGCGAGTCCTATCGCACGCTGCGCGATGTCATTACCAAGACCGTCGCAACGCCAGTCCGACGGCTACTCGGCACCGCGCCGCCGAAGCCTGATCTGAAGGAATTCTGGGCTCTCAAGGACGTGTCGTTTGAAGTCGGTCGCGGCGAGGTCCTCGGCGTGATCGGGCGAAACGGCGCGGGCAAGAGCACTTTGCTCAAGGTGCTCACGCGAATCACCGAGCCAACCAAGGGCCGCATCGAGATGCTCGGCCGCTGCGGCAGCCTGCTCGAAGTCGGCACCGGCTTCCACCCCGAACTCACCGGCCGCGAGAACGTCTACCTCAACGGTGCGATACTCGGGATGCGCCGCACCGAGATCGATCGTAAGTTCGACGAGATCGTCGAGTTCTCCGAGATCAGCAGGTTTCTCGACACGCCGGTCAAACGCTACTCAAGCGGCATGTACGTACGCCTTGCCTTCGCCGTCGCGGCGCACCTCGAGCCCGAGATCCTCATCGTCGATGAGGTTCTCGCCGTGGGCGACGTGGCTTTCCAGAAGAAGTGCCTTGGCAAGATGGGTGATGCCGCATCCTCCGGCGCGACCGTCCTCCTCGTCAGCCACAACATGGCCGCAATCGAGAGCCTGTGTGAGCGGGCCATCCTGCTCGAGCAGGGCTGTCTTGTCGCCGCCGGGCTGACCGACGACGTTGTGGCCGAGTACCTCGAGGTGACGACGACCGTCGCAACCCAGGACTTGGCTCATCGAACCGACCGACAGGGGGACGGCAGACTTCGCTTCCAGTCGGTCAGCTACCTTGTTGGCCAAGGTCAGCCGTCTGAGACTGTGCAGAGCGGCCAAGACGTCGAGTTCGTCGTGCGGTACTTGGCGGACGAGAATCTCAGGAACCTGACCGCGTCCTTCGGCATCTACTCACAATCGGGGCAGTGTCTGATCATGCTAGACAGCGACATGGCCGGTGCGGAATTCAAGTCCGTCCCGCGCGACGGCCGGTTCACGTGCCGACTGCACCGACTGCCTTTGTCCCCAGGCCAGTACTACCTGAACCTCTTCTGCACTGCCAACGGAGAGATCGTCGACTGGGTCCAGAGCGGTGCGGCTCTCAATGTCGCGGCAGGCGACTTCTTTGGGACCGGCAAGCTTCCACCTTCTGGGCACGGCGGTCTCCTTGTGCCCCAGGAATGGCAGGTCTCTGATGAGGCGGTTGCCGGTGCCGACGTGCGCGAACATCCCCCTGGGGTAGAGGAAGCCGAATGAGCGCCAGCCTCAAGACCTGGCTCCCCGTTCCGGTAGTTGCCGCGGCCGGCAGCAAGGACGCTCTGTTCTCATGGCCCAGAGGGATGCACAAGTGGCAGATCGTTGCCATCGCCAACACGCTCTGCTTCTTCGAGCACTCGGACAGGCAGATGGAGGGCATCCGCTCGCAGGCATGGGCGGAAGTCATAGGCAGCCCCCGGTTCTTCCCGTTTCAAGACGCGTTTGCCGAGGCACAAGACGTGTTCTACGTGATGTTCTTGTGGATCGGCGCCTTCGGAGTACTCGTGTTCAGGCAGGCCGTGGAAAGCCTCAACGCGCACATCCGACAGCGGGGCGCTGTCTCGAAGTCGGCAGCTGAGCGATGACGCCGCCGGGTCGCAGCGGATGGTCCAAGCATCTGAAGCAAGTCCCCGGCGTTGCGGCCTCGTGGCGAGGCATCCAGCGCGCGCGCAGACGATTCGGCGACATTGCCAGCGCATGGTACAGGCGCTACGTGCGCCGGGATCCGACCGAAGTCGTGAAGTCGAATACGAAGGGTGCCTTCGACCACTTCTACGCCGACGACACGTTCATCGAGACCGACTACCTGCGTGACGAGCGTCGCGCCTTCTATGCGTACGTTGCCGACTACTGCGCCGAGCAGCTACCTGATGGGCGCGCCCGTATGCTCGATGTCGGGTGTGGGACTGGTCACTTTCTGCACGCCCTACAGACGCGAGCGGGCGACCGTCTCGAACTTGCCGGGTTGGATTTCTCCACCAAAGCCATCGAGCGTGCACGTTCCGAAGTGCCCGGCGCCGACTTGGCAGAAGCTGATGTCTACGCCATTCCGTGGCCGGACGACAGCTTCGATCTTGTCACGTCGCTGGAAACACTCGAGCACCTGCGGAAGCCTGATGCGGCGCTAGGCGAAATTGCGCGTCTCTGCAAGCCCGGCGGATCGATGGTGCTGACGGTTCCGAATGGTGAGAACGACGACTGGGAGGGGCACTTCCAGTTCTGGAATCCGGCAGAGTTCGCCACATTCGTCGGGCGCTTCGCCGAAGTCGAAGAGGTGCGCGACTTGCCGGAGTTCGGGGCCATGATTGCACGAGCGCGCAAGCGTGTTGGCCAACAGGTCGGCGAACCTGCGGTTGACGGCGCCCGAGAACTCGGGTGTTGACCATGCGGATTGGCGTAGTACCAGTGAGTTCCCGCATCACAGGAGGTGTCTACCAGTACTCGACCACGCTGGCCAAGGGGTTGAGCGACCTACATCTCCCCGATTCCATGATCATGTTCACGGAAGAGGGCGAGGAGTTGGCGCCCGAGCTGGCTGCCATTCCGTTTGAACACGTCGAGATATCGTCGACGCGGGGCGTTCTGGCTCCGCTGAAGCGGGCGCTCTCCGCTGTTGTGCCAACGCCGATGAAGGTCGCGGTTCGCAATCTGGCCAACAGAGCCGCGCCCGTGAAGCCCGATGAATCCATGCCGTCAGACCTCGGGACCGTGGTCTCAACACCTCGAGGCCGACTCTGGGCGAAGGGGCTCGGAGGCAGGGGCCTCGACCTTATGCTCTACCCCACGTCGAACGCGATCTCCTTCGAGGTCGGCATCCCCTACATCGTCGCGATCCACGACTTGCAGCATCGACTCCAGCCGAAGTTCCCGGAGGTCTCCGCGAACGGGGAGTGGGAGGCTCGTGAGTATGACCTGGGCAACTGCATCACCTCCGCGACGATCGTCTTGGTTGATTCGGAGGTCGGGAAGGAGGATGTACTGCGCTTCTATGGAGATCGCGGCATCGCTGAAGACGAGGTGATGGTGCTACCCTTCCTGCCGGCGCCCTACATCTCCGATGCGTCCGACCTGGAAGTCCGACGCGTGTTGGCTGCGTACGGACTTGAGCGCGGCTACCTCTTCTACCCGGCCCAGTTCTGGCCCCACAAGAACCACGTCCGGATCGTGGAAGCACTCGCTCTCCTCAGGGGCCAGGGTCTCGACGTACGTCTGGTTCTCTCGGGTTCCCACTCGGGTGAGCTGCGAGAGGCCACCTTCGTCGCCGTTAAGCACAAGGCGGCGGAGACCGGCGTAGGGGATCTGGTCCGCTACCTCGGGCGCGTGCCGGACGAGGACATGTCCGCCCTGTACCTCGGCTCGGCCGGCCTGATAATGCCTACGTTCTTCGGGCCGACCAACATCCCGCCTCTGGAGGCCTTCAGCCTGGGCCGTCCGGTGATTACCTCAGACATCCGCGGCATCCGTGAACAGATGGACGGCGCTGCCCTCCTGATTGACCCACGTTCTGCTGAGTCAATCTCCGCGGGGATACGGAGGCTGCTCACGGAGCCCGGCTTGGCGGACGTCCTCGTCACTCGAGGGCGCGAGCGGCTGACATCGTTCAGTCGCAGCGATTACCTCGAGCGCCTGAGGTCCATCATCGAGACTGCAAGGACCCGTGTCGCCCGTGCTTAGCATCTTCTCGATCCCCAAGCCGTTCGAGGGTCACATCGGGGTCATCCAGAGGAATGCTCTGAAGAGCTGGACGCTGCTCAATCCGCGCTGTCAGGTCATCCTCTTCGGCGACGACAGCGGCGTCGCTGAGGCAGCGGCCGAGAACGGGGCGCTTCACGTCCCAGAAGTCCCGGTGAACGAGCGCGGGGTGCCCCAGCTCGGCTGGGCGTTCCGCATGGCGGCCGAGGTGGCGACCGAGAAGACCCTCTGCTACGTGAACGCGGACATCCTACTCGTGGACGACATCATTGATGCCGCGCGCAGAATCGGCTTTCCCGAGTTCCTGTTGGTAGGACAGCGCTGGGACATCAACGTAGGTGGACCGATGGACTTCACAGGAGACTGGCAGTCTCGGCTGGTCTTGCGTGCCCATGAGGATGGAAGCCCCCATCCGCCAGCGGGTTCGGACTACTTCGTCTTTCCAACCTCGTTGAACTTGGAGCTTCCGCCTTTCGCTGTAGGGCGGGCGGGCTGGGACAACTGGATGCTGTACAACGCCCGGGCCCGCCGAATCCCGCTGGTTGACGGCACAGGCGCAGCAACCGTGGTGCATCAGGCGCACGACTACTCGCATCACTCAGAGGTTAGGGATGGGGACTGGGCGGGCGAAGAGACGGACGCCAACAGGCAACTCGGAGGGGATCCCAGAAGGAGCCTCTTCGTGTTGGCCGACGCGACCTGGAGGCTCGGACCCGTGGGACCTCCAGCTCGTTCGTGGCAGTATTTGAAGCGGGTGGTCAGCACGGGCCCCGTGTTGCATCCGCTCCTGCAGCCCTTGGGGCTGCTACCGCGGATCGCGTCGCGACTCCGTAAGCTTGTATCATCAGCAAGGGGCACGGCCACGAGGAAGTGACTCCTCATGAATCTGCGAAAGGAGATCTGGTGCCGATGGCCGGTGTTCGGCAGCTCATACATCGCGTCGCCGGGAAGGTCTTCGCTTTGACCGAAGCCAACGATACCGAGGGCGGTCGCGATCTGACCGGTGACAGGGACATCGAGTGGAGCTATTGCGCCTCGAGGGTCGGTCGCTACGCCCTGCCTCGCGCAGCAGTCCTCGATTTCGGTTGCGGAGGCGGATTCCTGACGCAAGCGGCCGGCAGCCTGGGCTGCGAGGTGCTCGCCGTGGATCTGATGCCCGCACAGTTCGACCTCGTCTACCAGGATGTCGAGTTCCGCGAGTCGGATGTCATGGACTTGAGCGAGAGCGAGCACGCGTTCGACCTGGTGATCAACTGCTCGACGATAGAGCACGTCGGACTCGGGGGTCGCTATGGCTCAGGGGAAGACGCCGATGGGGATCTGGCAGCGATGGGCAAGTTGCGCCGGCTCATGAAGCCCGATTCTCGCATGGTGCTCACCTTGCCTGTCGGCCTTGACGCGGTCTTCGCGCCGTTCCATCGGGTCTACGGAGAGGAGCGTCTGGCGCGACTGTTCGAGGGGTTCGATGTCGCCGAAGAGGACTACTTGCGCAAGGACGAGCGGAATACGTGGTTCGAGTGCTCCAGGCAAGAGGCAACCAGCGACATAGGGACTGAGCGCTACTATGCGCTTGGCCTGATGGTCTTGACGAAGGCGGCTTCAGCGTGAGCGCCAAATACAAGTTCCTCATCGTCGACCCCTACTACCCGGAGTTCCTTGACACCTACTATGAGGAGCACCCAGAGGCGGCTTCGGCCGGGTACGCGGAGTCGCTGTCTGGCCTAATGGCCCAGTGCTTCGGGACGGCGGACTTCTACTCGCGGAATCTGCGTTCTCTCGGCCACCAGGCTGAGGACGTCGTGGCGAACGACGAGCTCTTGCAGCGCAAATGGGCTGCGGAGACTGACGTGCCGATGTCGGCTGTTCCCTCGGTGGCGGCGCGGCTGGCTTGGCGAATCCCCTACGTCCGAAGATTCACGCGCAATCCCGATGACTGGATGTTGTCCCTGCTCTTGGAGCGAGTTCGGCTGGAGCGTCCTGATGTGCTGTTCTTCCACAATATCGGGCTGTGCGAGCCTTGGCTGATCAGGCAGGTGCGGCCGCTCGTGAGACTCATCGTCGGCCAGATCGCGTGCATCCCGCCAGCGGACCGGTATCTCCGTGGGTGCGATCTCATCCTCACGTCGTTTCCCCACTACGTGAAGCGATTCCGGGCCATGGGCATCGACACGGAGTATTTCAGACTCGGCTTCGAGTCGACGGTGCTTGACCGGCTCGAGCGCAGGTCGCAAGGCTACGACGTCTCCTTCATAGGCGGGATTCTCGACGTTCACGCCGATGCCACGGCGACCTTGGAGCGAGTGGCTGACGAAGTGAACCTCGACTTCTGGGGGTACGGAGAGGAGCGACTCTCGCCCGATTCGCCGCTGCTTCGTCGCTTCCACGGTCGGGCGTGGGGACTCGAGATGTACGACATCCTCTACAACACCCGGATCGCAGTGAACCGCCATGGCGCGGTGTCCGAGGCCTACGCGAACAACATGCGCCTCTTCGAGGCGACAGGTGTCGGTGCTCTTCTGCTCACCGACCACAGGGACAACCTGGGCGAGATGTTCGATGTGGGAAAGGAGATCGAAACGTATCGCGACGCTGATGAGCTCGTCGAGAAGACTCGGTTCTACCTTGCCCACGAGCCGGAGCGCGCTCAGATCGCGCGTGCGGGGCAAGCAAGAACGCTCTCGGAGCACACGTTCCAGCGAAGGATGGAAGAGCTCGAGGCGATCCTCGAGCCGCGCCTGCGGAGACGCCGATGAGACCCGACTCGCGGGTTCCGAAGCAGAGGGGATGTCCGGCATGCGCATAGGTGTCATGGCCGGACCAGCCAGCTCGGGAGGCGGCGCATACCAGTACTTCGTCACGCTCGTCCAGGAGCTGCAGCGGCTTGGCCTCGACCATGAGTTCCTGCTGTTCGTCCCGGAGGGCGCGACGGTACCGCGGGGCCTGGTTACCGACCCCACTTGGCAGGTCGTCGAGATGTGCCCGCGACGGTCGATGCTCGGCAGGATCAAGCACGCCGCATCACTGGCGCTAGGTGGTGGCATCAGGGGGCGGCTGCAGCGCATAGGAGTGCGCACGCAGGAGGCATCCGAAGGCGCTGCCCCCGGTCCTCTCGCGTCTGTCGGTTCGAACACGCCGTGGGCTGACTGGTTCGCGGCATTCGATCTGGGCTTCGTCATCTACTCGGTCGTGGATCCGCTCAGCTTCGAGGCAGGCGTACCCTACATCGTCGCGGTTCATGACCTTCAGCACAGGCTCCAACCCGAGTTCCCCGAGGTATCCGCCCACGGCGAATGGAAACTGCGCGAGTTCGCGAACCGCAACTGCATAGGGCACGCGTTTGAATCGCTCGATTACCTTACCAGCGAAGCGTCTCAGCTGGTACTGAGCCAGACTGGAGGCGGCAACTGGGCACCACCCTCGTCCGCAGGCGGACCCTCGCCGGCAGGCTTGCCTACCTGGTATCAGCAGCCGCACAATGAGCGCCCAGCCGCTGCGGGGAGATGGGAGCTCACATGAGCCGAATCGAAACCATCAACTCCCTCATCGGCGCCCACAGCTAGGCCCGCTATCTGGAGATCGGCGTCCAGGATAGGGTCTGTTTCGACGCAGTGGTATGTGAGCACAAGGATGGGATAGACCCTGCCGGCAACTGTGAGTATGTGATGAAGTCCGACGAGTTCTTCTCCACTCCCCGCGGGCCCTATGAAACGCCCCGGGTTTGACGGAGGCTCCGTTTCCAGGGTTACTGATCCTGGAGGAAGGAGTCTGATCCATGTCCAGACCCTCGAAGTACCCGCCCGAGTTCCGAGAGCGCTGCGTCCGGATCGCTCGGGAATCCGAGCGTACGATCGCTGCTGTCGCGTCTGATCTCGGTGTCCACCCTGAGACCTTGCGGCTGTGGGTTCGCCAGGACGAGGCCGACGACGGCACGCGAAGCGACCGTCTCACCACCGCCGAGCGCGAGGAGCTCACCGCTCTTCGCCATGAGGTTCGCGATCTGCGCAGATCGACAGAGATCCTGAAGGCGGCGAGTGTGTTTTTCGTCCGCGAACTCGACCAGTCTCGTCCGAGGTGAGCGCGTTCGTCGATGAGCATCGCGACCGCTTCGGGGTCGAGCCGATCTGCCGGGAGATAGAGGCGTCGGCGAGCGCGTATCGGGCCCGGCGAGTCAGGCCGCCATCGGCACGATCGGTGCGCGATGCCTGGCTGCTCTCCGAGATCCGTCGCGTTCACGACGGCTCCGATGGCGTCTATGGCCAGCTCAAGATCTGGGACGAGCTCAACGACGAGGGTGTCGTCGTCGCCCGCTGCACGGTGGAGCGTCTCATGCGAAAGGCCGGCATCGAGGGCTGTAGCAACGGGAAGGTACAGGTCACGACCCGTCCGGGCCCCTCTCCTGTGGCCGCTCCCGATCTGGTGCGCCGTGACTTCACCGCAGACCGTCCCGACTCCGTGTGGCTCTCTGACTTCACCTACATCCGCACTTGGGAGGGCTGGAGCTACCTGGCCATCGTGCTCGACGTGCACACCAGGCGCATCGTCGGTTGGCAACTCGCGAGCCACATGCGTCAGTCGCTTGTGACAGACGCTTTTGACATGGCGGACGCCTCCCGGCTCCGTCACGAAGGCGGCCTGATCGCGCACTCAGACGGCTCGCAATATACGTCCTACGAATACACCGAGCGCCTGAGAAGGGCCGGCATCGCTCCGAGCAGGGGAAGGACCGGAACGGCTTTGGACAACGCCATGGCCGAGTCCATCATGTCGACGCTCAAGGGCGAGCTCATCAAGCGCTACACGTGGAGGACGAGGCTGGACCTCGAGCTCGCGCTCGTGACCTACATCGGCTGGTACAACGCTCGGCGCCGGCACCTCTCGCTCAAGCGGACGGCTGGCGGAGCTACGCGCCGCCGATCGCCGCTACAGATGCTCGAGAGCTACACTCAGCAAGTCGCCCGGGAGATCGTGGTTCCCAAGTAATCGAGCCGACGTGGAACCCGGGGCGTTTCATTGACCACGTTCGCGGTGCCTATGTCATGATGCTATCGCGCCGACAGAGGCCGGCACGCAACAACGTTAGACGATAGCCACCGTACCCAACACAAGGAATGAAATGCGCATCGGTGTCACCCCGCAGCTCGACCGGTCCGGAGGCGGCGTCTACCAGTACTCGATGGGTCTGCTCGACGCGCTGCGCGATCTGGGCGGCGACAACGAGTACGTCCTGTTCCACGCCACCGGGGCCGAGGTGCCTCAGTGGGTCTCGGGCAACGCCTCGTGGACCGTCGCCGAACTGAAGCTCCCGCGATCGGCGCTGGGCTCGCTCAAGCATGCTGGCTCGGTGACGGCCGACAAAGTGACGGGTGGCAGATCGGGGCGCTTCGTCGACCTGTGGCGGCTCAAGCGGGCCGCCCCTGCTTTCTCGGACGGCTCTGTTGCGACTCCGACGCTCGTGAACCCCGCGTGGGCGAGTTGGTTTTCAGGCTTCAACCTCGGCCTCATGGTCATGCCGGCGTGCTCTCCGCTCGCCTTCGAGCTCGGCATCCCCTTCATCGTCGCGGTCCACGATCTCCAGCACCGCCTCCAGCCGGAGTTCCCGGAAGTCTCGGCCGACGGCGAGTGGGAGCTGCGCGAGTACGCGACCCGTGGCTGCGTCACCAACGCGCTGCTCGTACTCGTCGACTCCGAAGTGGGCCGCGAGGACGTGCTCGAGTGCTACGGCACCGATGGTGTCTCTCCTGACGCGATCGTGGTGCTTCCCTTCCAGCCAGCCGTCTCCGGCGACGACGTGTCGCCAGCCGAGCAACAGCGTGTCCGAGACGCCCACTCGCTCTCAGACCCCTACTTCTTCTATCCCGCGCAGTTCTGGTCGCACAAGAACCACAAGCGCATCATCGAGGCGCTCGGCGAGCTACACGAGCAAGGCATCGAAGCGCAGCTGGCCTTGGCTGGGTCGCGCACCGGCGAACTGCGCGAGAAGACGTTTGCCGATGCCATGGAGACGGCTGCCAAGCTCGGCATCGGCGACAACGTGCGCTACATGGGCTATGTGCCCGACGACGACATGATCCCGCTATACGCTGCGGCCGCCGCGCTCGTGATGCCCACCTTCTTCGGGCCCACCAATATCCCGGTGCTCGAGGCGTGGGGGACTGGCTGCCCGGTCATAACGTCAGACATCCGCGGTATTCGCGAGCAGGTGGGAGACGCGGGTCTTCTCGTCGACCCGAGATCCAGCGGTTCCATTGCGCGGGGCATGAAGCGTATCCTCACCGAGCCGGATCTCGCTGACGCGTTGAGGCGGCGAGGGCGAGAGCGGCTCACCTCGTTCACTCCCGAGGACTTCACGCGCAATCTGGGCGTCATCTTGGACAAAGCGGAATCGCTTCTGGCGGGTCCCGGCATTTCCTCATCCCACGACATGAACCCGAACCCAGAAGGAATAGTTGATGGGCGCTCCTAGATCACCACTGAACGCCGGCTCCATCAAGGGGGCGCTCATCGAGTCAATTGGGCTTGCGCTCACATCGGCGTCATGTGCGTGGCTGAGCCGCGTGCGGTACCGAGGGATCGATGGGCTACCTAAGACGGCCGGAGTACTGCGCAGGGCCGATCTCTTCCCGGCGACGACTCACTATGAGGACCCTCTGTGGACGGTCGAGGACCTCGACCTCGCAGGGCGGCAGAAGCGAACGTTGCCTGGGATCGACTTTCGTCTGGAAGAGCAAGAGGCGTTTGTTCGAGAGTTCGACTATTGGGACGAGCTCGACGCGATACCCAAGGAGCCTGTTGCGGGCTACGGTTTTCACTTCGGCAACGGAGCGTTTGAAACCGGCGACGCCGAGTTCCTCTACTCCTTCATCCGCAAGAATCGGCCGGCGCGCATCCTTGAGATAGGGAGCGGCTACTCGACGCGAATGGCCGTCGAGGCGATTCGGGCGAACCGGGCCGAAGATCCCGGCTACGCCTGCGACCTGACGTGCGTCGAGCCGTTCTGCAGAGACTGGTTGGAACAGCTCGACGCGACTGTCGTCCGCGAGCGGGTCGAGCTGCTAGACCCGGAGATATTCGCGAGCCTTCAAGCGGGCGATGTCTGCTTCATCGACTCGTCGCACATCATCCGGCCCGGCCGGGATGTCCTCTACCTGTATCTCGAAGCGCTTCCTGCGCTCAAGCCGGGTGTGTACGTGCACGTCCACGAATCTTCACGCCCTCGGACTATCCGAGAGTCTGGCGCGAGAAGTACTGGCACTTCTGGAACGAGCAATACCTTCTTGGGGCGTTTCTCTCATGCAACCCTCAATGGGAGGTTGTCGCGGCACTCGGCATGCTCGCAGATGAGCGTCCGGAGTTGCTCGCATCCAAGTTCCCGGCATTTGCGCAGCTCGGCGGCATGCCCGGTTCGTTCTGGATGAGGAGAACCTGATGATTGGAACGGATGCGCCCAACAACGTCTTCGGGCAGTACGCGGGCTTCTACGACGCGCTCTACCGCGACAAGGACTACGACGCTGAGTGCGACTTCATCGCAAACACGCTCGCGACGTACCAGTCCTCGCCGGTTTCGAGCGTGCTCGATCTGGGGTCGGGTACCGGTGGCCACGACATCCCGCTCGCCGATCGCGGCTTCAAGGTAGTCGGCGTCGACAGGTCGGCCGAGATGGTCGAGCTGGCACGTGCCAAGGCGCGCGAGGCAGGGATCGATGTCGACTTCGAGCTGGGTGACGTGTGCGACCTGGACCTCGGGCGCACGTTTGACGCGGTCATCTCGATGTTCGCGGTCATCTCGTACCAGATCAGTAACGAGGACTTGCTCGGCATGATGCACACGGCGCGGCGCCACCTAGGCGACGGCGGCCTGTTCATCTTCGATGCGTGGTTCGGGCCTGCCGTGCTGCGCCAGCAGCCGGAAGAGAAGTCCAAGACCATCGACTTGGGTGGCGGCGAGAGCATCGAGCGGTTTGCCTCACCGGTACTCGACATCATGTCGCACTCAGTCGAGGTTCGCTACACCGTGACCAGACGGCTTGGGAACGAGGTTGTCGAGCAGACTCGCGAGGCGCACAGGATGCGTTTCCTGTTCCCGCAGGAGATTGTTCATTTCCTGCGGCTGGCCGGATTCGAGATGTTGGCGATCAGCCCATTCATGGATCTTGACTGCACCCCGACTCAGGATGACTGGAACATCTCCGTCGTGGCGCGGGCGGTCGCCGGGGCGGGCGCGTGACAGAGGCGCACAGCCCGGATTCCGCCAGCGGACCCGACGCCCGGGTTCGTGTGAGCGTCGTTGTCTCCTGCTACCGCGCCGAGTCGCACCTCGCCGCCTTCTTGGCGTCTATCGCGAACCAGTCGGAGCTGGATGTTCTCGAACTCGTGCTCGTGCACAACGAACCGTCCGAGCCGGAACTCGCACTCGTGAATGCATTCGCCGACGCGCACCCGGGGCTCAAAGCCGCGATCGCCCGCCACTTCCAAGGCGCGAGTTGGCATGAGGTGCCAGGTGCACTTCGATCGCGATCTGCTGGGCTCTGTCGCCTTCAAGCACCGCAAGCAGCTCGCCGCGGATCTCAAGGAGATCTGGACCGCGACCACGCTGCCCACCGCGCTCGAGACCGCCGCTCGCGTCGCCGATGCGTGGCGCGACACGCATCCCAGGATCGCCGAGACCATCGAGGAGCAGGGCGAGGAGTGTCTGAGCGTGCTGCACTTCCCGGCCGGCCACCGGCTGTTCCTGCGCACAAACAATGCGCTGGAGCGCTTCAACCAGGAGATCAAGCGCAGGACGCGTGTCGTGCGCATCTTCCCGAACGAACAGTCCTGTCTGCGGCTCGTCAGCGCGATGTGCGTCGAGACCAGCGAGGAGTGGATGACCAACCGAAGATTCCTCGACATGGACTCTCTTCGAGAGATGCTCGAAACCAAGCGGGAGGAGGGACCGAAGCTGGCAGCCGTCAGCTAGACTGGAGCCAGCATGGAGGGCTACTTACAGAACTTTCGGGACACAACCAGTGCTGCTTCGCTTCATCGCGAGAGAAGACGGTCACGCTCTCCGGCACGCCTTCGACACCCGACATCAGACGACGAGTGAGCACTTGGCCCAACGAGCCGGTGCCCCCGGTCACAACGATGCGCTTGCCTTCGAACAGTTCTGACATCGGACCTCCCATTGGTCGCAAGTACACCTACTCCTATATAGCCGCAAGGGGACTCGCTGTCGCGCGTCCCTACGCCAGCAACTGGCTCTCGAACAACCGCTGATACGCCCCGGCTTGCGCCACCAGCTCGTCGTGAGTCCCGCGTTCGACGATGAGGCCATCCTCCACTACGAGGAGTTGGTCAGCCTCGATCACGGTGGCCAGCCGGTGCGCGATGACGACGATCGTCTTCTCGCCGTGCAGCTTGTGGAGCGCACGTTGGATGTACGCCTCCGACTCGGAGTCGAGCGCACTGGTGAGTTCATCCAGGATCAGGAGCGAGCAGTCTTCCAGCAGGACCCTGGCCAGGGCGATGCGCTGCTGCTCTCCCCCTGAGAATCGTACTCCGCGGTCGCCTAGTCGCGTTTCGAGCCCGTTGGGGAGGTCGTACACGAACGTGGCGTAGGCGCGGGTGAGGGCGTCGCGCAGCTGGTCGTCGGTCGGCTCGAAGTCGAGTCCGTAGCTCAAGTTCTCCCGCACCGTGTCGTTGAACAGCATCGCGCTCTGGGTGAGGTAGCCGATGCCCTTGCGCAGCGTTCCGAGTTCGAACTGCTTGATGTCGACGCCGTCGTAGGTGATCGATCCTCCGGTGACGTCCCGAAGCCGCGGCAGCAGTTCCACGAGAGTCGACTTGCCGGCTCCGGATCTACCCACCAGCGCCGTGAGCGAGCCGGCCGGGATGGCGATCGAGACACCCTTGAGCACCGCCTTGCCGGCAGTCGACGAGGCGTCGGCCGATGCCACCGTGTCGGGGTAGTCGAAGTGCACATCGGACAGCACCAGCTCGCGCCGCAATCCCTCGAAGGCTACCGGGCCCCGCCGGATCGTGTTGGAGGCCGCGGCGTCCTCGGCGGTCTGCTTCACGAGCAGCAGCCCGGCGACGTTGAGCGAGATCGTCTGCTGGCCGGCGTTGAACTCCTTCACCTTCGCGCTCAGCCGGGTGAGGATGAAGAGCAGCAGGCCCAGCTGGGCCAGGGTCATCCCGAGCGTGCTGATCCCGATGTAGAGGGTGACGAACGCGGAGAGCATGAGCAGGGGATCCGCAGTCACCTCGATGTTGGCTCCAAGACGCGCCTGCTTGACCGCAATGTCGCGCATCGTCTCGGAGTACTCCTCGACCCGCTTCGACTCCGCCTGCTTCTGGTCCCGCAGCTTGATCAGCCGTATCATGCCGAAACGTTCGACGATCTTCGCCATCATCTCCTGGCTGACGCCTGCCGATTCAATGCCGTACTCGCGAATCCTCTTCAGGCTGGCCTTGACCAGGAACGAGACGAGCACCGCGAAGAACAGGACGCTGAGCGTCAGCGGGACGGAGACGGCGAGCAGGATCGCGATGTACATGAGCATGAGCAACACGATCGAGAGCTGTTTGATCACCGCGAGGACGGCGTTGCCGGCCGCAGCGGTCTGCGTGATGACGACGCCGACGAGGTGCCCGACCGAGTGGCGGGTGAAGAACTCGGGATCCGCGTCGAGCGTGGCGTCCAAAGCCCCGAGTCTCATCCGCATGCCGATGCGGGTGGAGACGACTGCCGAGTACCACTCATTGAAGTAGAAGACGACCTGGCGCAGCAGGATCGGCACGAACGCCAATGCGAGAAGAACGGGCAGCGTCGGCGCCAGATGCAGAGCGGCCATGAAGCGGCCGATGATCGACCAGAACGGCCCAGAACTTGTGAAGGCGCTAGCCGAGCCAGCCTCCGCGAACTGAAGGATCGGCAGCAGCAGCGCAAGACCGACGCCTTCGAAGACGGCGAACACCGCAGCGAACGCGACGAGCCCGGCGATCTCGGTGCGTCTGACCGTCACGATGCTGAGCATGCGCCGAATCGCGTTGATCCGGAGGTACTCCATCAGGAACTCTCGGACTTTGCTGAGCACGGAGGGGGTTCCCAACGGCCGGGGCGGCGTGTCCGGCCAAGTATAGCTGAGCGCCATCGGGCCTTCGGCCCAAGGCGTTGCCGCTCCGTTGCGCATGATGCGCACGCCGGAACCGTCCAACGGCCGGCCCAGGAGCGCTAGACTCACTTGTGACTCCGCCGCACGTATCGCTGCCAGGATGGATACCGGTGACCAAGGCACTCTTTATCCCGAGCTGGTATCCCAGCGCTGACGCCCCGACCGCGGGCGTCTTCATTCAGCAGCAGGTCCGGGCCGTGGCCGGGGTCGCGGATGTGGCGGTCTTGCATGTCGACGCCAGTCGGCACGCGGCTGGTCCTCGAATCACCGTAGAGCACGACGTGCCCGTCGCGCGCGCTGGCGTGGACGCCCGCGGTCCCTACGGCCGGACGATCGCGTACGCGCGCATGGGTCTCGCCGCATTCGAGGAGCTGCGCCGTCAGTGGGGCACCCCCGACATCATCCATGTGCAGGCGCTCTTCCC
>Ga0209540_10001693_pt1 | contig 16308 bp, 10 predicted proteins | sample BarGraIncu01121A_FD_184501 | JGI IMG/M metagenome (GOLD analysis project Ga0209540, IMG submission 184501) | Arctic peat soil microbial communities from Barrow, Alaska - Barrow Graham LP Incubations 011-21A (SPAdes) (version 2) | ecosystem: Environmental > Terrestrial > Soil > Wetlands > Peat... | reverse complement strand
TCAGGGTATTAAGCCGGGTTTTATTATTCTGAAGATAAACAGTCAGGCTGTTCGTTCAGCAGAAGATGTTCAAGCAGCTTTTGATGCGGCAATGAATAATGGAGAGCGTGAAAAAGCTCTTTTCATAGTGGGAGTGTATCCGACTGGGAAGGTAACTTATTATATAATAAATCTGGCGGAATAAATCAATTCTTCTTAGAGATCATTAAAAAAAGCACAAATTCTTTTTTCCAGAGTTTGTGCTTTTAGTTATCAACAAATTAGAACAATTTCATTTGCTTTACGTTTATCAACTAAATGTCAAATTAAAAGAGCGACTACTTTATTCTATTTGAGATCTCCAATGTTTATTCTTGTGAATTTGAATATGATTAATATAAATAAAGAATGTTTGTAAACATACTAATATTTAAATTGTTATGTTGTACATAATGAAAGATATTCTTTTTGGTCTTTCGGTATTGCATAACCGAAAATAATGACTACTTTTGCAAGCTAATTTTCATCAATAAAATGAGACAATTAAAAATTACCAAATCAATCACGAATCGTGAAAGTGCATCTCTTGATAAGTATTTACAGGAGATTGGACGCGAAGACCTTATCACAGTTGAAGAAGAAGTCGAATTGGCTCAACGGATACGTGCCGGAGATCGGATTGCGTTAGAAAAACTAACACGTGCTAACTTACGTTTCGTTGTTTCGGTGGCAAAACAGTACCAAAATCAAGGCCTCAGTCTACCTGACTTAATTAACGAAGGCAACCTTGGACTGATTAAAGCAGCTGAAAAGTTCGACGAAACACGTGGATTTAAGTTTATTTCGTATGCCGTTTGGTGGATTCGTCAATCTATTTTGCAAGCTTTGGCCGAACAGTCACGTATTGTTCGTTTACCGCTTAATCAGGTAGGATCATTAAATAAAATCAACAAAGCTTTTTCTAAGTTCGAGCAAGAAAACGAACGTAAACCTTCACCAGAAGAATTGGCCGATGTACTGGATATTCCGGTAGACAAAATCGCTGATACAATGAAAGTTTCGGGTCGTCACATTTCTGTGGATGCTCCATTCGTTGAAGGCGAAGACAACAGCTTGTTGGATGTAATGATTAACGATGATTCTCCCAACGCTGACCGTGTGTTGATTAACGAATCACTTTCTAAAGAAATAGAGCGCGTATTGGCATTTACTTTGTCAGACAGAGAACGCGATATTGTGAAAAAATTCTTTGGAATTGGTGTGACGGAAATGACACTGGAAGAAATAGGCGATGAATTTGGTTTGACACGTGAACGTGTTCGCCAAATCAAGGAAAAAGCGATTCGGAAATTGAGACCAAATGCTAAAAGTAAATTATTAAAAGGATTTTTAGGGTAATCGGAACGATAGTACGATGTCTTTAAAACATAAAAGGAGCAACTTAATGGTTGCTCCTTTTATGTTTATATGATCTCAACTAAGATAGTTTAGTTTCTAAATTGCGTTTCAGTGCGGCTAAGAAAGCCTCAGTACTCAGATAGTTGTCGCTGGTCACACTGTTGCCGTAAATAAGTATGGCCAGGTCTTTGGTCATTTCGCCAGCTTCAACGGTTTCAATACATACTTGTTCCAACTTTTCACAGAAGTTCAACAGTGCCGGATTGTTATCCAGTTTGGCTCTGTGCATTAATCCGCGTGTCCAGGCAAAGATAGATGCAATTGGGTTGGTAGACGTTGATTTTCCTTGTTGGTATTGGCGATAATGACGGGTAACAGTTCCGTGAGCTGCTTCAGCTTCTACAGTTTTACCATCGGGAGTAACCAGTACCGATGACATCAAACCCAATGAGCCGAAACCTTGCGCAACGGTGTCCGATTGCACGTCGCCATCGTAGTTTTTGCAGGCCCACACAAAACCTCCATTCCATTTCATACAAGAGGCTACCATGTCATCGATGAGGCGATGCTCATAGGTGATTCCGGCTTCTTTGTATGCCGCCTGAAATTCTTTTTCGTATACTTCTTGAAAGATGTCTTTGAATCGTCCGTCATAGGCTTTCAAAATGGTGTTTTTGGTTGAAAGGTATAATGGCCATTTTTTCTCCAATGCAACCTGAAAGGAAGAGCGGGCAAAACCGTAAATCGATTCGTCGGTATTATACATGGTCATAGCCACGCCATCACCTTCGAAATTGTAGACTTCCCATTCCTTTGTTTCTCCGGCTTCGTTGGTGAAAGTCATTTTTAAAGTGCCTTTGCCTTTTATTACCGTATCGGTAGCTTTGTATTGATCACCAAATGCATGACGGCCTATTACGATAGGTTTTGTCCATCCCTGCACGTAGCGCGGTACATTGTTACAGATAATCGGCTCACGGAAAACTGTTCCACCAATAATATTGCGCAACGTACCGTTAGGTGATTTCCACATTTTCTTTAATCCGAACTCTTTCACGCGGGCTTCGTCAGGAGTGATAGTAGCACACTTAATGCCAACATTGTATTTGTTGATAGCATTAGCAGCTTCGATGGTCACCTGATCATTAGTTAGATCGCGATTCTCAATGCCCAGATCGTAATATTTAATATCCAGATCGAGATAAGGAAGGATCAGTTGTTCTTTGATAAATGCCCAGATTATGCGGGTCATCTCATCACCGTCGAGTTCGACTATGGGGTTTGTTACTTTTATTCTTTCTTTCATGTCTATAGTCTATAGTCTATTGTCTATAGAAATTATTTGTTTGAGTTTGACTGTGTTCGTAAGTAATCAATTAGTTTTTGAATGGCCGAAGAAATATTATAAACTCTGTTTCTTAGTTCTGCAGCTTGATGCGAAGGAAGATATCCTATGTCTTCACCACATATAGCATGCTTTTAACTTCTCCGCAACTACCTTTTGCAATCTGTAGATAACGTGAAAATAGATTATCAGATCCGGAATCAGATCCTTCAGCAATATTATTCATTATGGAAATAGCAGCTCGTTGAAGTTAATCTCTAAATCCAAAGTCTTTCCAATTAGTTGAGATAGAATAAATTTCTTTGACTAGTATTCGTGCTTCTTGCCATATTCTTAGTTCTTCAAAGCATCTCATAACTTCAGAGTTTTGATATTTATGGTCAATAATCTTGTCAGACAATAGACAATAGACTATTGACCATAGACTAATATTCAGCGATCTTTTAGCGGTGTAAATGCTTTCTTTTCACCTACGTTTTTGTAAGCCGGACGAATGATGCGTTTGCTGGCAAAGTTTAGTTCCTCGATGCGATGTGCAGTCCAACCAGTAATACGAGCCATGGCGAACAAGGGTGTAAATACTTCGGTAGGAAGACCGATAGCATCGTATACAAAGCCGGAATAAAAATCGACATTTGTACAAACCTGTTTGTTTATGTCATCACCTTTGAAGTTCATAAATGCCAATACTGCCCGTTCATCGATTAGTTCCAGAAAGGCAAATTCTTTTTGCAAGCCTTTTTCAATAGCCATCTGACGAGCCATTTCTTTCAATATCAATGCACGTGGATCGGATACTGTATAAACTGCATGACCAATACCATAGATCAAGCCGCTTTTATTATAAGCTTCCTTATTGAGCATTTTCTTTAGATAAATGTCAATTTCTTTTACATCCGTCCAATTTTTAATAGTTGTTTTGAGATGTTCAAACATTTGAACTACTTTGATATTTGCACCACCATGTAGCGGACCTTTCAGCGAACCAATGCCTGCTGCAATAGACGAATAGGTATCTGTTTGTGATGAGCTGGTTACACGTACAGTAAAGGTTGAATTATTACCTCCACCATGGTCGGCATGCAAGATTAATATCAGGTCGAGTATTCTAATATCTAATTCAGTATATCTTCCCGGACCTTTCATCATATACAGAAAGTTTTCTGCAAGCGACATATCTTCTTTTGGGTGGCGAATGTGCAACGAACGCCCGAGCTGACTGTGACGATGAATATTGTATGCGTAAGCTATGATGGTCGGGAATTTTGCAATCAGATCAATTGATTGGCGAATCAGGTTGTCACGTGAAATATCATCCGGATTGGGATCGAAAGTGTATAACTCCAATACGCTTCGGGCCAGAATGTTCATGATATCCTGTCCTTCCAGATCAATAATGTTCATTGTTGCCTTTTGGTTTAAAGGCATAGCGTTGTACAAAATTTTTTTGAATGTGATCAGCTCTTCGGCATCTGGTAAATATCCCGAAAGTAACAGGAAAGCAGTTTCCTCAAAGCCAAGTCGGTTTTCTTTGGATAGGCCCTGCGTCAGATCTTCAACATCAATTCCACGATAATATAGTTTCCCTGGGATGGCTTTTAGTCCGCCTTCTGGTAATTTCTCATACCCAACCACATCGCCGACTTTGGTCAGACCAACTAGTACACCCGAATGATCTTCGTTTCGTAAGCCGCGTTTTACATTAAACTGGGTAAATAACTCTTTATCGATCCGACTGGTGGTCTTGATCGTTTCAGATAATTTATAAATCAAATAATCCTGTTCCATGATTTTAGATTTTATATTGTTTTTGTTTCTCATATTACTTCTTTAACACGTTTAATCTGAATTTTGTTTTACAATATAGAATAGTTTTTTATTTATTCATGGCATTTAATGCACTTCCGGCTTTAAACCAATCAATCTGGGCCTGATTGTAAGTATGAATAGCTTCAAACTTGTCGGTGATTCCATTACTGTGATTCAATATTATAGTCAGATTTTTACCAGGTGCGAACGTTGTCAGACCGAGGATGCTGATTTTGTCATCTTCAAGCACTTTGTCGTAATCGTTTTTGTCGGCAAAAGTCAATGCCAGCATTCCCTGTTTTTTTAGGTTTGTTTCATGGATACGTGCAAATGATTTGACCAGGATAGCTTTTACATTGAGAAAGCGGGGTTCCATGGCTGCGTGCTCGCGACTGGAACCTTCGCCATAGTTTTCTTCGGCTACTACAACAGATCCGATTCCCTGTGCTTTGTACTTGCGGGCCAAAGCCGGAACTGCAAGGTATTCGCAGGTTTCGGGATCGAGGACGGCGTTTGTTTTATCGGTAAACGAATTTACAGCCCCAATCAGCATATTGTCGGATATATTATCCAGGTGACCGCGGAAACGTAACCATGGTCCGGCCATAGATATGTGGTCGGTGGTGCATTTGCCTTTGGCTTTGATCAACAATGGTAGCTCAATCAAATCCTTACCATTCCAGGCAGCAAAAGGTTGCAGGCTTTGCAGGCGTTTTGATTCCGGATTGATCACAATATCGTTGGTATTACTTGCCGGAGCAATATAACCCGCATCATCTACTGCGTAACCTTTAGGAGGTAATTCGTACCCGTGAGGTTCCTGAAGTTTTACGCTTTCACCTTTTTCGTTGAGCAGCGTATCTTTCATGGGGTTGAAGCATAAATCTCCGGCAATGGTGAGTGCTGCTACAATTTCGGGTGACCCGATGAAGGTGTGCGTATTTGGATTTCCATCATTTCGTTTGGCAAAGTTGCGGTTGAACGAGGTGATGATGGAATTCGGACGTTCTGGATTGTCGGTTTCGCGCTTCCACTGACCAATGCAGGGACCGCAGGCATTAGCCATTACTACGCCTCCGACCGATTCGAATTCGGCCAGTACGCCGTCACGGGCTGCCGTGTAACGTACTTGCTCCGAACCGGGATTGATGATGAATTGTGCTTTTACCTTTAGCTTTTGTTCTTTGGCATATTTGACAACCGAAGCTGCACGGGTCATATCTTCGTACGAAGAGTTGGTGCATGAGCCGATCAAACCCACTTCCATGGCTTGCGGATAATTTTTTTCTTTTACCGCTTTGGCAAATTCGGAAAGCGGATAAGCTGCGTCGGGTGTAAAAGGACCATTAATATAAGGTTCCAGTTCCGACAAATTAATTTCAATCAGGCGGTCGTAATAGTTTTCCGGTTGGGCCACAACTTCCGGGTCGGCTTGCAGGTGCTCAATAACACTTGCAGCAGTTTTAGCTATCGATGCGCGTCCGGTAGCCTGAAGATAAGCGGCAGATTTTTCATCGAAAGGAAAAACAGAAGTGGTGGCACCTACTTCGGCACCCATATTACAAATAGTCCCTTTACCGGTGGCCGAAATAGAAGCTGTTCCTTCGCCGAAGTATTCAATTACAGCATTGGTTCCACCTTTTACGGTAAGAATACCGGCTAGTTTCAGGATGACGTCTTTAGGAGAAGCCCAGCCCGACAGTTTACCTGTGAGTTTTACACCGATAACCTTGGGCATTTTCAGTTCCCAGGGCATACCGGCCATTACATCTACAGCGTCGGCACCACCTACTCCGATGGCTATCATACCCAGTCCGCCGGCATTGGGGGTATGCGAGTCGGTGCCAATCATCATTCCACCCGGGAATGCATAGTTTTCCAACACTACCTGATGGATGATACCAGCACCGGGCTTCCAGAATCCGATGCCAAACTTATTGGATACGGCACTGAGGAAATCATATACCTCGCGGTTGGTATTGTTGGCAGTTTTTAAATCGGTAGCGGCTGCAATATGAGCCTGAATAAGATGATCGCAATGCACCGTGGAAGGAACGGCAACTGTTTTGCGTCCCGAATTCATCAGTTGTAACAAAGCCATCTGGGCTGTTGCGTCCTGCATGGCCACGCGGTCGGGTGAGAAGTTGACGTAATCAACGGCACGCAGGTAGTTTGCCAATGGCTCTTCGGCGGCAAGGTGAGAGTAGAGAATTTTCTCGGTAAGCGTAAGCGGCCGTTGCAGTTTATTTTTTATCTGACTAATCTTTTCGGGGAGGGTGGCGTAAATGCGCTGGATCATTTCTTCATCAAAAACCATAATTCTGTATTTTTAATCAAATTGTAACTATATTGCTTGCAAATGTAATAAAAAATAACTTTGTGGCGTAATACAAAGCTATAAATATCTTTTCCTAAACAATTGAATGTGTAAAATGTTCAGAGTATTTCACACTAATAAATAAAAAGATCGCCGTTTTATGCATAAAACGGCGATCTTTAGGGCTAAGATGCATTTATATTCAGAAATTAATTTCGTGTGAAACTTATCGACCGGACTTAAATCCGATTGCTGTATTTCTCATGATTTAATTTAACGTGAGTTCGAAATTAGATTCTTTTAAATCTCACTATTCTACAAGTCCGAAGGACTTGAATGTGAATAACCGCGGGTGTAACCCGCGGTTATTCACATTGAATCCTTTCAGGATTCTAAAATCTACTTTTAATTGATTGTTAGTTGTTTGCTTATATCGAACTCACGTTACTCTAGGTTGCTTCTTCCGTTTACGCTTGTTTTGCAGTTGTACATTGGTCTACCAGATAAACAATTGACATGTACGGAATGCCACTATTCGTAGTCAACCCAATTTCGCAGGTGCGGCTGTTGGAATATCCCCGTTGGATGCCTTTTGTCACAAGCTGCGGTTTTAATTTACGCAATGCGTAGCGGTTTACTTCGGGTGTGGTGAAACCTTTATCGCCGGCAAAGCCACAACAGCCGACCTCTTCGGGAATAAATGCCTGGTCTGTACAGCGATTAGCCAGACTAATCAGCGTATGTTTTAATCCCATCTTTGTCATCGAACAGGTAGTATGAATGGCAACCAGATCTTTCACGGGGTGAAAATCAAGTTTATTCACCAGGTATGTCTCTATAAATTCAACGGGCTCATACAGTTTCATCTTTTTTATTTTGTCGCGCATACGGTATAAGCATGGACTTTGGTCGCATACCACCGGATACTTACCTTGTTCGCTTGTCAGCCACAGAGCATCTTCCAGCTCTTCGGTTTTTCGGTCGGCAATGTCATACATACCTTTGCTTTCCCAGATTGTACCGCAACACATGTTTTCCATTCCCAGTGGAAAAATAACTTCATAACCTGCCTTTTGAAACAGATTGGTCATCTTGTCGGACAGCGGAGTTTGTTCGGGGCTTGCTTTGTCCACTCCCATAGACTGATTGATGCAGCTAGGAAAATAGACTACTTTCAGTTCGGAAGTGCGTTGATGTATTCTGTCGGTATGTATTTTATGCGACTTTGGCATGGCTGTAGTCCAAAGTGGAAGTCCTAGCTTATTTGCTTCGTTGCACAGAAAAGTCATATTCTTACTACCAACTACAGTGTGTGCAAAGTTGGCTAAGGTAAGTACCGACCGGAGTCCGGTTTTTATGCCTTCGAAGTGATTGGCAGCAAAGTTTCCGGTTTTCCAACCAATGCTTCCGGTGGGTATCGACGCATGTCTCACGTCGTGGGTGAGATGTCCGGTGTTGATTTCCATGGGGCAGGAGGTGGCGCAAAGACCATCACCTGCACAGGTTGCATTTCCCAGATATTTGTATCCTTTTTCCAACTCGGCTAATAAGGCCGGATCCTCCTTTGTTAGTTTTAGTCTGGAGATTTCTCGTTGTATAACAATGCGCTGACGCGATGAAAGCGTAAAGCCCGCAGTAAGGCAGTTGACTTCACAGAATCCACATTCAATACATTTGTCCACATGCGGATTGGTCAGAGGTAGTGGTTTGAAATCTTTGATAAAGCACGCAGGGTCATCATTGAAAATAACCCCGGGGTTGAGTATGCTGTTCGGATCAAACAATGCTTTTACGCGTTTCATGATGGCAAAAGCTGCACTTCCCCATTCTTTTTCGACAAACGGAGCCATGTTTCGTCCGGTACCATGTTCTGCCTTTAGCGATCCATCGTATTTCTCGGTGACCAAAACCACTACTTCGTTCATCAACGCTTCGTATCGGTCAATTTCGGCCTGTGAATCGAATCGCTGATTAATAATGAAGTGAAAGTTTCCTTCCAATGCATGTCCGTATATAACCCCGTCGTTGTATCCGTATTTCAGGAGCAGCGCTTGTAAATCGGCTGTTGCCGAGGGCAAATTTTCGATATGAAAAGCCACATCTTCAATTAAAGTTGTTGTGCCCAACTCCCTCATACCTCCCACGGATGGGAAAATGCCGGAGCGGATAGCCCACCACACATTATAGATTTCCGGATCTTCGGTAAATGCAGCCGGCATTATTATATCAAATGTTTTGATACAAGCTTCTATCAGTTCAATTTTATGTTGAAGTTCTTCCTGCGAGTCAGCCTTTGTTTCAATAAGCAATGCTGTAACCTTATTTTCCAAAGACGAAAGATATTCGGGCATACCTGCTTTTCCTTCTACCGATTTCAATGCTTTCCGGTCCAGAAGTTCGATGCCTGTCACCGGAGTGGTTTTTAGCTGCTGTACGGCTTCGCAAGCATATTTAATATCTTTCAGGTAAAGCATTGTGCTTGCTTTGTACTTCTTTTCCACTTCTGTTTTTACAGTGGCTTCAGCCAGAAATGCCAGCGTGCCTTCGGAACCCACAAGCAGGTGGGTGATGATGTCGAACGGATCTTCGAAAGTCACAAATGGCAAAATATTGAGCCCGGTAACATTTTTGATACTGTATTTATAACGTATCCGGCTTGTTAGTTCCGGGTCTGCTTTAATGTCATTGCGTATCTGAAGTATGGTGTTGACAAATTCGCTGTGCGTGGACAAAAAGGAAGCTCGGCTGGCTTCGTCACCGGTATCGAGCAGCGTACCATCGGCAAAAATGATGCGTGCCGAACAGAGTATTTTATCACTGTTGGCATGGATACCACAGCTTTTGCCGGAAGCATTGTTGATGATAATACCGCCCACCATGGCTGAATTGAGCGATGCCGGATCGGGAGAGAAAAGTCTTCCGTAAGGCTTCAAAACATCGTTTACACGACTGCCCACAATGCCGGGCTGTAAAGAAATTGTCTTTCCTTCGTCCTGGATTTTATATTTCTCCCATAGCTTTCCGGTAACCACCAACAGGGAATTACTGATACTTTGCCCCGAAAGACTGGTACCGGCAGCTCTGAAGGTAACCGGCACATGAGCGTCATTTGCCTGTTTTAATAACGATGAAACTTCGGCCTCGCAGGTAGGCATAATCACTGCCTGTGGAATTTGCCGATAGAATCCGGCATCTGTTCCCCATGCCAGTCGACGGGTGATGTCCTTAAATAGTTGAACTTTGTTTAACGAGTTCTCAACTTGCTGTATGAATGCACTAATGTTTACTGATGGTTCCATAATTACAGACGTATGTTATAAAGTTATACCGGATTGTTTATAATGTAATAAATTTCCATTACACTTACAAAGAAACTCATAATGCCTTACATTTGCGCTTAAATAATGTAAAAACATTTTTCAACACAGTAAAAGATGATAAACTCATATTCGTGAAGTTACTGGTTGACGGTTTGAGAAAAGCAGATTCTGGCATTAGTCCTTTTTGATATTCATCCACGTTAGTTTGTGCCAGATACCTTCCAGTGGCCCCTGGCGGTGATTACTCATCCACCATTTACTAAACAGACCTTGCAAAACGGCCAGCGCAATGCCTATTAAAAGGCAATAGGTGGCTCCGGTATATTGGTACAACCCAAGTCCGAAACCGTAATAAATAGATGTACCCACGATAGATTGCATAATGTAGTTTGTCATGCTCATTTTACCGAATGCATTGAACATATTGAGTACGCGTCCCGAGAATTTTTCGTAGACAATAAAAAATGCCGATACCAATACGAGCATAAATGCCAGATTGGACCAGGTGGTAACGATGGTGACCAACGGACGACGAATGGCTTCGCTGCCGAGCCAGGTTGGTAAGCCGTTTTTCAGAATAAACAGGGGTACAAATGCGATGGCAGCAAAGATTAATGTTCGAAGCCAGAAACGGTTATTGTCTTCGGATGCTGCAAAGAGTTTTTTGCGACCGGCCAACATGCCAAGCATAAACAGCGAAATGGTTTGAAAAACGCGCCCGGCTTCCCACGACCAGTATATCACCGCCATTTTGCCGTTAGTGAGGTTGCCCACCCAGGTGTTGATGATTGATTTTTCGGGAAGGTATGCCGATGATTTTCCAAAATAAGCCCACGAAGCCGGATTGCTCATTTTCATTTCGGGATGTTGCAGCCCCGAAAAAACATTGAACCATTCGTAGGGCTGAAGCATAAGCAGGACGGCAATCCAAAATACCGTTTTGTTACTCAGCTTGGCAACCGGGATAAGCGCAAATCCCAGAATGGCGTAAATGGTAAGTATGTCGCCTTGATAAAAGGCTGAGTTGATAAGCCCAAAGACCAGCAATAGCACCAGTCGCCAGGCAAAACGTGCGCGGAAATCGTTTCCTTTTCGGGCCTGATTATCCGACTGGATAAAAAAGGTAAGCCCGAACAGCAAGGCAAAGATGGCATAAGACTTTCCGCCAAACAAGAAAAACAGGCTGTCCCAGATTACCTGATTAAGCCCAATCAACCATTGAGGTTGACCTGCCGGAGTAAAATAAAAATCGAAATGTTCAATATTATGCAATAGCATAATGGAAACAATGGCAAAGCCACGCAGAGCATCCACAACGTGGAGGCGGGGAGAGGATGATTCAGTCATATTATGAGTATTTTTTGCAAAGATAAAAGAAATACTCAAAACACAAAGGGTGTAAATAGTTCAGTTTAGAGGGTAAAATGATAATAGTTCGTAATTCGTAATTCAAAATTCAAAATGCATAGTTCATAATGCATAATTCATAACTCATAACTCATAACTCATAACACATAGTTCATAATTACACCTTACACCATAACATCAATCCTCCAGAAACCCGAATTTTCCTTTATTCAAATCGTCGTAAGCTTCGATAATCTCCTGCCGGGTATTCATCACAAAGGGGCCATACGAAATGATCGGTTCATCTATCGGTTCGCCGCTTAACAGCAAGACAATGGCATCAGTGGTAGCCTGCAGTTTTATGTCGGTACCGTTGTTGGCAAACAAAGCAAAATGATCGGTGTCCACCTGCTTGTCATTCAGCGTAACACTGCCTTCAATCACCACCACTCCTGTATTATACTGTTGTGGCAGCGAAAACAGCACTTCCGCACCGGCTTTTACACGCACGTTGTACATTTCTATTGGGGTGAACGTTTGTGCCGGGCCTTTTACACCCTCGTAATTTCCGGCAATCACTTCCACCACGCCCGTTCCGTGGGGTAAATCAAACCGACCATACTCTTCACGCTTAATGGCCTGATAGTGGGGTTTACTCATTTTAAACTGTGCAGGCAGGTTTACCCACAGTTGCACCATTTGAAATTCACCGCCCGTTTTGCTCCATTCTTTTTCGTGATATTCTTTGTGTAGCACGCCGGATGCAGCCGTCATCCATTGCACATCGCCTTCGCCTATCACGCCCGCATTTCCGGCACTATCGTGGTGCGCCACTTTGCCCCGGTAAGCAATGGTCACAGTTTCGAAACCACGATGCGGATGCACGCCAACGCCGCGTGGAGTGTCCGACGGCGGAAATTCTATTTTGGAACCGTAGTCCATCAGGAAAAATGGGCTCATGCGTTTGAGGGATAAAAGTCCGTTACCGGGGAAAAAATTATGTACGCGAAAACCATCGCCCACCATGTGAGCCGGTGGAGGTGGAAGTATCTTTTCAATTGATTTAAGTGTAGCCATTCTGTTTAAATTTTTGTATAAAACAATCGGGAGCTGATTTGGTTCTAATACATCGTACCCAAAATAACATATTTATTACATAATGTTTCTACAAGAGCTTGTATCAAAAGCACGCAAAAAACGCAAACAACACAAATTCTCGCAAATAGTACTTTTAGCAATGAGCAAGATAATTGACAACTAACTGTCTTTTTTTCTTCAGCCTGAAAGGCTAATATATCCTAGCCCGGGGTGAAGTTCTGAGTAGATGAATGGAAGGCATTTTAGGGCTGTAAGCCCGGCATAGTATGATGAAATGAGATATATCAAAAAGGTCAACAGACCTTTTCAATAAATTGCGTCGATTTGCACCTCTGTGTTTCTTGTATTCAAAGATGTACACCGTAGGAATCGTCTGTTTATAGTAATTCCTACAAGCTTTATTGATTTTACGCATCTTCAAACAAAAAAACGAACTCCGTAACGGCCCCTTCTCTAGTGTTTTCATCGAAATAAACGGATTATTGTTCAAAAAACTGCTGTAAAACATAAATTTTCGCATAAAAAAACTTATTAAAACACTTGCAAATATCAAATCTACCCGCTAACTTTGCTGCACTTAAATCGTAAACGTATAAGAACAAGCGTTCTATAGTGGTAAATATGCGTCGTACATGTACGAAAAGCTGAACGAGTAAAAAAATGTCCGCCGTACTAGTACGAAAGTTTAAACGAGAGGAAAAATGCTTCGGCGTACTGATACGAACGAGCAAACGAGCGATAAAATGCCCAGCGTACTGGTACGAACGACCGAACGAGCAAAAAAATGCTTGGCGTACTAGTACGAAAGTTCAAACGAGCAAAAAAATGATCGGCGTACGCGTACGACGATCTGAACGGGGCGATGAATGCTCCAGCGTACTAGTACGACAAGGTATAAAACAACAGCATCTGATTGAAAATTCAAATAAACTCCGGATATGTTTTACTAATTAAATGTATGTATTTATGAAAATCATCAATTTCGCTTTATCTCGCCTTCATGATGAAGAGCATTTCCAATTTTTTACTTCTTTCCGTGATTTAGTTTCGGTTTTTGGTGCACTGGCACTCAAAATTGAATTATTGTTTAACCTCTTTTTGGCCGCTTATGCCAATGAGCTGGTAGCATTGGATGTGGTTCGAAGAAGTGCCATATCCGACGACCTGAAAGATTCAGACAAAGAACGCGACGAGGTGTTTCGCGGCATGTGTGATGCAGTGAAATCGGGTCTGAATTATTATGATCCCGATGTACGTGCAAGCGCCAAACGCCTGCAAATAGTGCTGGATACTTATGGTAATCTGGCTGTTAAACCCTACGAGGCTGAAACCGGTGGACTGAACAGTCTGATTCACGACTTCACTACCACCTACGCTGCCGATGTGGCCAAGGTGACACTCACCGGATGGACAACAGAACTACAGGCTAAAAACAAGGCTTTCAACGACCTGAAAAACAGCCGTTATTCCGAGGAAGCTGTCAAAACCCTCTTACGCATGAAGCAGGAGCGCCTGAAAACAGATGGCATCTATCGCCAGATCACGGAACGACTCAATGCGCTGATCATCGTAGAAGGCGAAACTGCTTATCTTCCTTTTGTAAATGAGCTGAATCAGCGCATCGAAGGATACGATAATACCATCGACATTCGACGAGGTAAATCAAAAAAGTCGACCGACACAACCGACGAAGCTAAATAACAAAAAAATGAAAGAGCGCGAAACCGGAGTTCGCGCTCTTTGTTTTTCTCTGAAATATATTTTATTGAAATCAGTCGGAATCAAAAACAAGTAGAAATTTAGAGGCGTGGATTGTAGAGAGGAAAAATATTTTGTTTGAAAAGTCGTAAAAACAAAAAACCCGGCTTCATCACCAGCATAAAAACTGGGAGAGGAATCACCGGGACTACGTCGCAAAGATACAAAAAATATGGAAAGTAAAACAATTATCGAGAAAATTATCTCAAATGAGCGTTTACAGCCTTATCTGGTGCATCACAATAATGATGAGGAAAAATCGATTCAGCACTATAAGAGTAATATACTTATTTCTGAAGCATTTTATCCATTATTATCAATACTCGAAATTGGACTAAGAAATTCGATTAATTTTCAGCTAACTAAGAGATTTAATGATAAGAATTGGTTTGAGAATCGTGAATTTGTAAAAATAGCTTCTAGGTTTCAAATTGACAGAATATCAGATGCAAGAACTAATATCTTAGCAGAAAAAAAAGAAATAACTTCTGGTAGAATAATTTCTGAACTCTCATTTGGTTTTTGGACATCTTTATTTGACACTAAATTTGAAATGACTCTTTGGAAAACTCTTCGACTTGCGTTTCCAAACTGCCCGAAAGAAATTAGAAAGCGAAGAACTATGAGTTCAAAGTTTAATTTAGTTCGAAAACTGAGGAACAGAATTTTTCATCATGAAGCGATAACATGGAATCTTGATGTTTTACAAGAATACGAAAAGGAGATTTTGGAAGCTTTGAATTGGCTGAATAAAGATTTAGTAAATTGGATGGAAGGATTAAATCACTTAGATAGTGTAATTGAAGCAAACAGAAATAAAATTGAATGATAAAAATCAGCTACTCTCTTGATTCTGTGCTCTCTTGATAAAACAACATAAAACTAAGAAGAGCAGTTTTTGAAAGCAGTAGTTGGCATGACTACAAATCGCCGTCAACAGGGAATACCAAAACATTGAATTTAAAAAACAGCTTGCCGCTTAGTAGGATAACTGATCGGCACCGATTCCTTACCGGCATACTTGTTCTATTGGCACATTATTCTTACATTTGTCATTCAAAAAAAACAGACCGCCATGCCACCCTTAGCCGAACGACTCCGCCCACAAACTCTTGATGAATACATTGGCCAGAAACATCTGGTTGGTGATAAAGCTATCCTGCGCCAGATGATTGAATCGGGGCGTGTGGCTTCGTTCATTTTGTGGGGGCCTCCGGGTGTGGGCAAAACCACGCTGGCTAAAATTATTGCCAACAAGCTGGATCGTCCGTTTTACACGCTTAGTGCCGTTACCTCAGGGGTGAAGGATGTGCGCGAGGTGATAGAAAAAGCCAAATCGAGTCGGTTCTTTTCGCAGGGTGGTAATCCCATTTTGTTTATCGATGAAATACACCGTTTCAGCAAATCGCAACAGGACTCTTTGCTTGGTGCAGTGGAAAACGGTACGGTGACGCTTATTGGTGCAACTACCGAAAATCCGTCGTTCGAAGTCATCACACCGCTGCTCTCGCGCTGTCAGGTGTATGTGCTCAAGTCGCTCGAAAACGAAGACCTGCTGGAACTGGCCAACAGAGCCGTTACTACCGATCCGGAACTGAAAAGTCGTGAAATAATTTTTGATGAGACCGAGTCTTTGGTGCGCTATGCCGGAGGCGATGCCCGCAAGCTACTGAACATTCTGGAACTGGTGGTGGCTGCCGAACCCGAAGGGGCAACCGTACATTTTACCAACGAAATTGTTACCGAACGCTTGCAGCAAAACCCCATGGCCTACGATAAGGATGGGGAAATGCACTATGATATTATTTCCGCCTTTATAAAATCCATCCGGGGTAGCGATCCCGACGGGGCTATTTATTGGCTGGCGCGCATGGTGTCGGGTGGGGAAGACCCTAAGTTTATTGCCCGTCGGTTGGTTATCTCGGCTGCCGAAGATA
>Ga0209540_10001692_pt1 | contig 16309 bp, 11 predicted proteins | sample BarGraIncu01121A_FD_184501 | JGI IMG/M metagenome (GOLD analysis project Ga0209540, IMG submission 184501) | Arctic peat soil microbial communities from Barrow, Alaska - Barrow Graham LP Incubations 011-21A (SPAdes) (version 2) | ecosystem: Environmental > Terrestrial > Soil > Wetlands > Peat... | reverse complement strand
TGCCGGGGCGCGCTGGGGCGACCGGGTGGGCAAGGGGGTGCGGACGGCCCCGCGCGACGCGCTGTTGGCCGATTCGGTCCGTCCCGAGCAACGCGGCTTGGCCTTCGGCTTACACCGGGCGATGGATACCGCCGGCGCGATGCTGGGGCTGGTGATCGCCCTGATCGTCGTGCTGGTGATCCAGCGCGCCGATCCGAACCTGGCGAAACACACCTTTCAGGTCATCGTCCTCATCAGCCTGATCCCCGCCGTGCTGGCCGTCGTTTCGCTGGCAGTCGGCGCGCAGGACGTCCCGGTCACGAAGCAGCGGCCCGCGCCGAAGTTCGCCTTCGCCTCGCTGGGGAAACCCTTTATCATTTTCATGGCCATCGTAACGGTCTTCACGCTGGGCAACTCGTCGGACGCATTCTTGACGCTGCGCGCACAGGAGCGCGGCCTGAACATCGCCGGTATCCTGGGCATGCTGATCACCTTCAACCTGGTCTACACCCTCATCTCCACCCCGGCCGGCTCGCTCTCCGACCGCATCGGCCGGCGCCGCCTGATAGTCGGCGGCTGGCTGGCGTATGCGGTGATTTACACCGGTTTCGGCCTGGTGCAGACCGGCTGGCAAGTATGGGTGCTCTACACGCTCTACGGCATCTACTACGGCATGGCTTATGGCACGGCCTCGGCCCTGATTGCCGATATCGTGCCCGAAGCGGTGCGCGGCACGGCCTACGGCACGTACAACGCCGCGCTAAGCGTGGCGGGCCTGATCGCCTCGATCGTGGCCGGCGCCCTGTGGCAGAACGTGAGCCCCGCCGCCCCGTTCCTCTTCGGGGGCGTGCTGGCCCTGGTCGCTGCGGCGCTGATGCAGTTCTGGATGCCGAAGGTGGAGCGGGCGAGCTGAGGGTATTGAGGCGAGGCCATGCTTGACATTACCTTCAACTCCCACTTTCTTACTGAGGCTCTGGGCGTCGTGCCCGCCTCCTGGATCGCGTTTAGTCTGAACATTGCCAGCCGCCCTGGCATGATCCGAGGAACCATGGACGCGGGGACTGACGACCCGAGCTTCTTATGCGTCTTGATGCCGATGCAGTTGATGAAGCTCGGGGATCGAACCGGACACGGAGGAAACCGCCGAGAAAGTGCGTGCGGAACTGACCGACCTGTTCGTCGTGGCGCTGAACATGGCCGAAGACCTGGGATTCGATTTCGTTGCCGTAGCGGTCGAGAAGTCGGGTACCAACATTCAGCGCGGCGAGCGTTGACCGGGGACAGGTTCGGATGGATTCTGGACCTGTTCCCTGTATCAAGACCAGGGAGACGCTGACGGCTCGCGACCCTGGAGAACTGGCTTCACGTACAGCCAGTTCTGGTCGGCGTTCCGTTGTCCGACAACGATCTCACCAACCCCACATCTCGAATGATGTGAAGCAGATTGCCGTGCCATCGGAGTGAGCGCCCGGATAAATGATGCGATCGATCCAGCCAACCGCGTGTATGCCAACCTGAACGGGATCGCTGACCGGAAAAGCCGCCCGCCCGAGACCAAACCATTGCTCGCCATTGATACTACAGAGTGCCCTCACCTGAGATCCCGATCGTTCCAGACGCAACCCAACCGTTTCCCCCGATGCCCTCGGCCGATCATTGGATGTCGGAAGCAACCCACGCCCAATCCAGACGCTCTGGTTTTCGATATAGCCTTCGAAGGAGACATCACGTGTTCCTCGGCTGCCCAAGACCAGCCGCAGGAAGTTAGCATCGTCCTTCCAGAGCAATAGTCCCCCAATCGGCAGTTGTGGGTCGTGGCCAGGGTCCCCGGCGGAACCTCGGCCCGCCTGAGCCGACCGGCAAAAGGTCTGGATCGCAAAATCGCCGGAAGCCTGCCGGACCAGTCGCGGCGCGCTCCGATTCATCCACCATAAATCCCGGCCGTTGGCTGCGTGTATCTCCAGCCCGCTCTCAACCTTGTAGGAGCAATCGGAGAATGGATCTTGCCAGATCCAATCTGCGAGCGGGGACTCGCGAAATGCATCTCTGATGTATACCTTCCTCGGGGATGATGAGCGAGCTGCGCCTTCGTCCGCCTCAAGGCACCATTGCCTGGGGAGAGGTAACGCAGCCGAGCGCATCTTTTGTCCTTCAAAACTGCGACAAAAGGCGCGAAAATCTCCCGGTACTCCGATGATCTCTTCAAGCCCACTCAGCGCGCCAGCGAAGAAGGACCATCCCTTGAGCCACCAGTCCAGATACACCGAAGGAGTGAACAGAGCCAGGGTGGCCTGAAATCGGCTCAGTGACGCCTGCGGTTTTCCCTCGATCAGATCGAGCCGTCCCAAGCAGTAAGTGGCCGCGCACTTCGTCCAATAATGATCGACTTTGGACACCCAGTCGAGCGCGTCCTCAAAGGCCGCTCTGGCTTCCTGCCACGACCGCTGGCCCAGGAGGACCATGCCCATAATCAGATATGACTCTGATAGAATCCTATCTACGCTCAAAGCCTGGGCAATCGCGAGCCCTCGCTGTGCGTGGAGCTGGGCCTGTGGCAGGTCACCCAGCATCAGGTAATTCCAGGTCATGCTCCCCAGGCTACGCCAGATGCGACCATTGTCGCCAATCTGGGCATAGAGCTCCAGGATGCGAGCAAAGTGTGAAGTCGCGCCCTGCAAATCTCCGCTTTGGAAGACACTCAGCCAGCGGTCGTCGTGCACCTCGGCCAGAGCGCGCAGATCGGAGTGTTGTTCGGCCAATCGTTCAACGATCTGCAACCAACGCCCGGCCTCGCCGGCATCCTTGTTGAAGTATAGACCGAGGATGTGAATGTAGGCCGGCCTCAGCTCCTCTGAGTAGGGCAGACGCTGGATGAACTGCGCCGTCCGTTCGGTCAGCACGCGGAAGAGTTCGTGATCTCCTTGCGCTTGATGGCCAACAGCGACAGTCTGATTCATCAAGGCTGCCTCGACTGACTCGGCCTCGTCCGCGCGTAACAGAGCCAATCCCGCCTCACCAAGGCGCACCTGCTCGGCATATCGCTCCTGCCAGAACAGCACCTCGCCCAGCCAATAATAAAGTCGGACGAACGTCCGCGCCCTGACGCCTGCTTCCTGCCCCACCTCGATGGCCTGGCGCAGGCAATTCTCCGCCTCTTCGGCCTTTTCAACTCCGAGTTCATGATAGATCTGGCCCAGGCCGGTCAAGGCTGCCAGCTTCCATTGCAGGCGGTCACCGCTTGCTGTTTCGGTGGTCGGGGATAACTCATCCAAACGTTCCAACGCCGTCCGAAAATAGCGAATGGCCGCGCTGTTGAGATAGGCACGACGCGATTTCTCGGCGACTTTGAGGAGATATCCAATGGCCTTTTCGATCAGATCGCTGTTGTCATAGTGATAAGCCAACTGCTCGTAATAATCGCTGATTCTATCCGAATAGCATTCTGTCATCGCCTCTGCGACCTTCCCATGAAGCGACGCGCGCTGCCGCTGCGAATTGATCTTGTAGACGGCCTCCTGTATGAGTACATGCCTGAAGGAGTATTGCAGTTCGCCCGCGACCGGTTCCCGGTAGATCAGGCCGACCTCTTCCAGGAACATCAGCGCCTGCGGCAGGTCAATACTTCGTGGGGTGATTTTGGCCAGCAGCCTAACCGGGAAGGTCTGTCCGATGACCGCCGCACTGCGGAGGACGAGTTTCGCGTCCGGTTCCAGTCGCTCTACCCAGTTCTGGATCACACTCTGTACGCCTTCAGGAACAGGTGCGGCCTCAATCTTGGGCCCGGTCTGCCAGCGGCCTTCAGCGTGGAAAATGGCCCCCGAGTCGATCAGGGAGCGTACCGCCTCTTTGAGGAAGAAAGGATTGCCGCGGGCGCGCTCAAGTATCAGATTGACCAGGGGATCTGGGAGATCCCTATCGCCCAGTAGCGTGGACTCCACCAGCGAGCGGCTCTGCACTGGGGTTAGCTCTCGCAACCGGAGCTCCGTGTGGTGGCCCGGACATCTCTGAGAGGCCATATCGGCCAGTCGCGGGCCCATGCGTGGCCATTCCGGACGATAAGCGCATAGAAGGAGAAGGGGAGTCGATGGGAGTATCTCCAGCAAGACCGAGAGCATATCGAGGGAGAGGTCATCGGCCCATTGCAGTTCATCGAAAACCAGCACAAGCGGTTGACGCCGGGCCAGGGCGGACAAGAAGTCGTAGATGGCCAGGATTGTCCGATGCCGCATCTGCTCCGGTCCGGTGTTCTTCAGACGTTCGTCCAGGTCCGTGCCAAAGCGAATGCCGAGCAAGTTGCCCAGGAGCACGGCTACCTCATCAGATTTCATCCGTAAGAGATCACCCTGCCGGACCATGTCCGATAAGGTAGCAATCAGACGCCTGGGATAGTCGGGCTCCTCTGCATGGCACCGGCTGAGATAGGCCTGCAGCATGTCGATGAAAGGCCAAAAACTAGTCCGCATATGCAGTTCAAGGCAGTGGCTTTCCAACCAGAGCGAAAGGATGCTCTCACCAGCGGCCTGTGCAGCTTGTTTGAGTTCTGCGATCAGGCGAGAGCTGCCCACCCCAGCCTCGCCAATGAGCGAGACCACTTGTCCCTGGCCATGCAAGGCTGCGTCCAGGGCAGCCGTCAGTTGTCTCATTTCCTCGTCGCGACCGATCAGCCTGGAGTGCATGCTGCCGAGCGCACGGCGCTGCTCCGAACTATGCAGGAAGCCCATGACCTGATAAGCGGTGACTGGCTCGTCCGTACCGTCGGACTCGACGGAAACCGGTATGAAATCGAAAGTGCGGAGGGAATAGCGATAGGTCGCCGCGCTGACGAGTATCTGTCCGGACGTGGCCTTGCCTTGTAGTCGCGCTGCGAGATCGACAACTGGGCCGATCGCCATGATCTCTTGAGGCTCGGGCGCACCGGTGCGCCCGAAATACACTCGACCAGAGCTGACACCGGTGCTAACACTCAGCCTTAGCTCTCGGAGCGTCTCGTGAACCATCAAGGCCGTCCGAACCGCTCGTTCTGGATCGTCCTCGTGCACCTGAGGAGTGCCGAAGACGGCTCGAACACCATCTCCCACGAACCGATCTATCCTTGCCCCGTACTCCGAGACAACCTGGGTTACCGTTTGATGCAGGATACTAAGTGAATTCGCCGTCTCCCCTGGAGGAAGCTCCCAGGATGCGCCGGCAGCGCCGCTGAGACCGACGAAAAGCACAGTGACCGGCCGCATCTCTTCGTCTACCTTGTAGTTGGCAGGTTCAGCAGATGGGACAGGAACGCTGGCGGGCGTTCGCCCTGTGTCTCCTCGGCGGATGTGCTCATATAGGGCGACTATCTCGCTCCCGGGGTCGGCACCCAATTCCTTTCTCAGGCTTCGGGTGAACACCTCGTACTGACGTAGAGCGGCCGTGCGATATCCGATCTGGGCATACAGCTGCATGAGGTGATGGTGCGGGGGCTCAGACAGTGGGTCGAGGGCTGACCAGCGCCTGGCGTGGGCAATGGCCGCTCCAAAGTCCCGCCCGTCAGTGCAAAAGTATACCAGCTGCTCCAGGGCGCCGGCCAGTTCGCGGCGGAGACTCTCGGCTTGAAAGAACTGCCACTCGTCAAACAGGATGGCGTCAGGTAGGGTAAAGCCAGCCAGGAAGTCGTCACTAAAGAGGTCCACCGCCCTGGTCAGAAGCAGGCCGCAGGCTGCACAGGCTTGATCCACGGGATGCCCGTGGGACTGGCAATCTTCCCAAAGTGCGTGGAAAGCCTCGACGTCGACCCACACGGGAGCGTTGGCATTCAGTGCCACGCTGTCAGCCGTGCTTTCCAGCCAGAATTCGCCGAGTGTCTGATTCAGATCAGAGAGAACACGGCGTAATGCAGCCCGCGCGTGGCGTTGGTCGGCATCCGGCCAGAGAAGGGTTGCCAACGCATCGCGGCTGTGGCTCTGCCGCGTTGTCGCGAGGTAGGCCAGAAGGGCAGTCGCCTTGCGACGGCTTATATCAATGCGGACACCGTCTCGCTCAAGGCGGGGTGGTCCAAGAAGGAACAACTCAAGTCTGGACACGATCTATCCTCGGTCACTAATTATGCCGCAAGTCTTACAAGAAGGGAAACCACAAGGTTCGCTTGCAAAGTCCATATGCTGGATTGTGGCCGCGCGCCCAAGATCACATCTCGCACACTTCGCCTTGTCACGCTGTCTGTCACGCCATCCGACACGTTCGCGTCACAGTCGCATGCTACACTGGTGGCAATGCTTCGTGCGGAGCTTACCGCGAGGGGATGAGCACGAGGACAAGCAAACCCAACCTATCATCACATTCACCAAGAGAGGAGCAGACCATGAAATTCGGCGCATCAATCTGGCCCTTCAGATGGGACCTTCCATACGATGAAGGCATTCGAAGGGTTGCCAAGCTGGGCTTCAAAGCTGTGGAGCTCATTGCCTGGACCCGGGAGGAACTCAACGAGTACTACACCCCTCCGACCATCAAACACCTAAGAGAAGTCCTCAAAGATGAAGGGCTGGAGCTATCGGAGTTCGTGTCGACGCCGGAAGGCATGGCCAGCGCTGACAAAAGCGTGCGGGACCAGGCCGTCGATCATTTCAAGAAGCAGGTAGACGTGGGCGTCGGACTGGGCACCAAGACCATCAACAGCGTCTCTCATCATCCCTTCGAAATCCGATTTCCCCACTTGACCGTTCTGCCGCATGTGCAGACGTTCATGGTGGATATCCCGTCGGGCTTGGACTGGAATCAGAACTGGCTGGACTATGTCGATGCGATGAGTCGCTGCGTGCGCTACTGCGAGGATGCCGGGGTGAGACTTGCGCTCGAGCCGCACCCGTATCGCTACATGTCCAATGCCGCCTCCATGTTGCGCCTGATCGACCACATCCCATCGGAGGCACTGGGCATGAACCTCGACCCCAGCCACCTCTTCCCATGTGGTGAGATCCCACACATGGTCGTCTTCCAACTCGGCAAGCGTATTTTCCATTGCCATTTTTCCGACAACGATGGTCTGACCAACGTACACTGGAGACCAGGCAAGGGGAAGATCGACTGGGAAGCGCTCATGAAAGCGCTCAGGGACGTCGGGTTCAACGGGGTTATTTCGATCGAGCTCGAGGACGTGCCCGGCGTTTCCAGGGGAGTAGCGCATACCCAGGGAGCTTACGGCGCCAAAGTCTTCGCCAGCGATGCCTTCGACCAAGAGAACCTGGCAGCCGTTAAGTACCTGAAAGGCATTTGCGAGCAGCTCGAGATCCCTGTGGAATAGCGCCATTGGCGAGGAGGATAACGAGTATTGGCGCTGACCGGGTATGGATTGGTTGGCAGAGAAGCCCTGCCCACCGGGGCGGGGCTTCAGCTTAGTCACTGAGTAGGGGCGTGGTTTGTGCCCCTGGAACATCCGACACGACCAGGAATAAGTACATGGCACGTAAGAACACAGTCAGCATCGTCGGCGCGGGCCTAATGGGATCAGGAATTGCTGCGCGCAGTGTGCTCGCCGGACACCCCACTGTCCTCATAGATCCCTCCGCGAACGCCGCCGCGGCCGGTTCTGCCAGGGCCATGCAGAACATCGCCCAGTTGCCTGAGAACGGATTGGTTGACGACGCCCAGGGCGATCAGGCGCAGACTTTGCTCACGACCGAGACAGAAGTCCGTCGTATCCCGGCAGATACGTTCCTGGTGATTGAGGCGATCACCGAAAAGCTTGCACTGAAACAGGCTCTGTTTCAGCAATTGGATGACCTGCTGCCGCCCGACGTGATGATCAACCAGTAACACCTCTGGTCTGAGGATCACCGCCATCGCCGGACGCACTAAATACCCGCAACGCGCCGCAACGACGCATTTCCGGTTCCCGGCCCATCTGGTACCCCTCGTGGAAGTAGTAATGGGGGATAACACCGACGAAGCCGTTGCTCTCCGGCTGCGCGAGTTACTATTGCGCTGGGACAAGACGCCAGTGATCGTCCGGAAGGACTTGCCGGGTCAACTGGCCAATCGCGTGCTGCAGGCCATCATACGGGAGGCCATCAACATTGTGGCGACGGGCCTGGCCACGGCGGAGGATGTGGACACGGCTATAAAGATGGGCATGGCGCTGCGCTTTCCCGTAGGGGACCGCTGGAGCATATCGACGCGGTCGGTCTGGACTTGGCGCTCTCAGTGCAGCGCGACGTCCTGCCGGGCCTCAACAACGAGGCGAGGCCGGCGCAGCTCCTGGAGGGCCTTGTTGCGTCTGGACACCTGGGCTACAAGACCGGTGGCGGTTTCTATGACTGGAATGTCAAGGGTATGCAGGCGCTGGCTGCCACCAGAGATCGCTTCATCATCGAAACGCTACATACGCTGGCGGCCGTGAACGCCAAATCCACCTTGAGGTGCTCTGAGACAGAGCAGCTCTCCTGACCTTCAGAGAGGTTACTAACCTATGCGCGAGTTACGTGTCGGTATCGTGGGTGCGGGCTACATCGCCCGCGCCCGGCACATCCCCTGTCTCCAGAAGAACAAGCACGTGGCGCTCGTCGCCGTCGCCGACGTTTCGACCAAGGCCCTGGAGCAGGTCAGATCAGAATTTGGCATGGTGGCCAACTACACTGACTATCGACAGATGTACGACAAAGAGCGGCTTGACGCCGTCTGTATATGCACGCCCAACAAGCTTCACGCACGGATGACGATCGAGGCGCTGTGCCAGGGGATGCACGTTCTCTGCGAGAAACCGATGGCGCTTAACGCCGACGAGGGCAGGGCGATGGCCGACGCAGCCCTGAAGGCCAACAAGATCCTCAGCATAGCCTTTCACTATCGGTACAAGGGTGCTAGCCGAGCGGCAAAGCGCGTGGTTGAGGCCGGCGAACTGGGCGACATCTACATGGCGCGCGTGCTGGCCCTACGCAGGCGTGGCATCCCGACCTGGGGCGTCTTCACCAACAAAGACTTGCAGGGTGGCGGCGCGCTGATCGACTACGGCGTCCACTTGCTGGACCTGGCCCTGTGGCTGATGGGTAACCCCAAGGTGGTCGAAGTGACTGGCATCACGTCGCAGCGGCTGGGCACGCAGCCTAACGTCAACCTCGGGGGTGAGTGGGACTATCAGGGTTTCCAGGTCGAAGATCACGCCGCTGCCTTCATCCGTTTTGAGGGAGGCAAGGCGCTGCAACTGGAAGCTTCTTGGGCGCTCAACATCGCTGCGTCGGTCGAAAACGTCTCTCTCTCCGGCACAGAGGGCGGGCTGGATGTCTTTCCTTTCCGCGTTAACAAAGCCGCCCATGACATGTTGCTCGACTGGGTTCCAAACTGGATGCCGGGCGAGCAGGATGAGGGGGGGACGGGTCAGGCGGCCGATTTTGTTGACGCGATCCTTGAGGGGCGGCAGCCGGGAGTTAAAGCCGAAGAGGCGCTTCAGGTCAGCGAGATCATAGACGCCATCTACGAGAGCGCGGCTGTCGGGGCGGCGATAACAAGCAGGTGATTCGATGTCGATTCTAGCCCGAGTCTGGCCAAAGACCAGGTCAGCGCGTCGAGAGGCGGTCGCCTTCCACCTTTTCATCCTGCCCTGGTTGCTTGGCTTCTTGTTGTTCACCCTCTACCCGATGCTGGCCTCAACTTACTACAGTTTCACTACGTACAATGTAGTCGAGATGAAATACGTCGGCCTGCAGAACTATAGGCAGCTACTGGCGGACCCCTACTTCTACCAGTCGCTTTGGGTGACAGCCAAGTATACTTTGGTCAGCGTGCCGTTAGGCGTCGCGGCAGCGTTGATGGTAGCCGTGCTGCTCAACCAGAAGGTGCCCTTTCTCTCCTTCTGGCGTACGATCTACTACTTGCCCTCGGTCATCACAGGCGTGGCGGTCGCCCTGTTGTGGCGCTGGATCCTGAACCCCCAATACGGGATAGTCAATGCCTCGTTGTACCAGTTGTTCGGCCTCCAAGGCCCGCGCTGGTTCTACAGTGAACAATGGGTGATCCCCTCCTATTGGCTCATGGCACTGTGGGGCATTGGGGGACCGATGGTGATCTACCTGGCTGGCCTGCAAGGGGTCCCGACAGCACTCTACGAGGCGGCTGAGGTCGACGGCGCCAGCGCGACGAGCCGATTCTGGCACATCACCCTGCCGATGATCTCGCCTGTGATCATGTTCACGCTGGTGACCAGCATGATCGGCGCGCTCCAAACGTTCACACAAGTCTACGTCATCTCGAACGGTCTGGGCGGGCCCAACAATGCTTCCCTGGTCTACGTCCTGTACCTGTTCCTGAACGGCTTTCGTTGGTTTCGGCTGGGTTATGCCTCGGCATTGGCCTGGGTGCTGTTCATCGTCATCACGGTTCTGACCCTTCTGATGATCAGGGCCTCACGCAACCTTGTCTACTACGAGACCCCCGGCGCGTAATGCCCGGCGCCTGGCCGCACTGTGGAGCAGACCTCAAATGACTGAAAAGGCCGTGATGATCAGGAAGAACCCGCTCAGGCCGGCCCGAAGGGGTGCGGGTCTTCATCTTTGGCTGACCAGAAGACTGCGTAAGCTCATTCCCCAGGCGCTGTCCACGATCCTCATCGCCGTCGGCGCGGCTATCATTATGGTCCCGGTCATCTGGATGATATCCACTTCGCTCAAGGCCCAAACTAACGTTACCTCGATCCCTCCAGAGTGGATTCCGGTCGAAGTCGAGCGTGTGAAGGTCGATGGCCAGGATCTGTTCCTGTATGATGTCACCATTGACGGACAGACGCGAGTATTGGCCGCGAAGAAATTGAATCCCCAGAAGAGCGTGTTCGTGGATCCGGCCAACCCCGCCCAGGAATATTATGCGCCGGCCGATCAGGCGCAAAAGCATACCAAAGTGCTGTTTCACTGGGAGAACTATCGCGAGGCATGGACGTTCGCCTCGACCCCGTTCGCGATGTTCATGAAGAACACACTTGTCTATGCATTCATCGCGGTCATCGGTGAGGTTTTGAGTTGCTCGTTGGTGGCATTTGGGTTTGCCCGTCTGAACGCGCCTGACAAAGGTTTCCTTTTCCTGATCTTGTTGGGCACCATGATGATACCCTGGGCAGTCACCATGATTCCCTCATACGTTTTGTTCACCCGCTACATCCCCGATTTTTTGAGCAGGTTATTGGGCACGAAGATTGTGTTGGCCGATACCTGGTGGCCGTTGTGGGTTCCCAATTTCTTTGGCAGTGCCTATCTGATCTTTCTCATGCGCCAGTTTTATATGGGCATCCCCAAGGAGTATGACGATGCGGCGCGCATTGACGGCTGCGGCCGTTTCCAGATCTGGCTGCTCATTATCCTCCCAATGTCCCGAGCGGCCCTAACGGCCGTGGCCGTCCTGTCGTTTATGTACCACTGGAACGACTACATGGGGCCGCTCATCTACCTGAGCTCGACCGAGAAGCTCCCGCTCTCGGTCGGCCTGGCCAATTTCCAGGTCGCGTACGGCGGCACGCCCTGGCATCTGCTAATGGCTGGCTCAGTGATCGCAGTGCTCCCATTAGTGCTGATCTTTTTCGTACTCAACCGATACTTTGTGCAGGGCATCGTGGTAAGCGGGATCAAGGGATAGCTCTCCGCGGGGTGTGCCCTGGTATGGCCATAGAAAGGGGGAGTGAATCGAAAGGAGCTGGGCCTTCGGAACAACGATCGTCGGCAGGATCATATCCAATCCATGATACGGAGGAAACAGGCAATGAGAAAGACGGTGCTCGCCATACTACTGATGGTCAGCCTGGTGCTAGTAGCTTGTGGGCCGGCTCAGGCGCCGGCCACAACTGCGCCCGCACCGGCCGCAGTGCCTGCGGCCACAACCGCTCCCGCGCCGGCCGCAGTGCCTGCGGCCACAACCGCGCCCGCGCCGACTGCAGCCCCTGCGACCGGCCAAAAAGTCGAAGTGATCTGGTACGTGCGCTCCGATGCGTCCGAGCAAAACTGGGAGAACACGGTTGCGATCCCTGGATTCGAGGCCACGCATCCCAACATCAAGGTCAACCTGGTGGTGGTGCCCTGGGCCGATTTCGACACCAAGATGCAGACCATGATCGCGGCCGGCACGCCTCCCGACATCTGGTCACAGTGGGGCCCGAGCGGGTTCCAGGACTACGTCAAGCGCGGCCTGGTCGCCGATCTGACCCCGTACATCCAGAAGGACAATTTCGACCTGACCGACTTTGTCCCCTCAGTGCTCGACATATACAAGGTAAATGGCAAGGTGATGGGGTTGCCCATCCTTACCACCGGGTCGTTCATCTTCTACAACAAGGATCTGTTTGACGCCGCGGGGGTTGCCTATCCGACCACCAACTGGGACGACACTTCCTGGACATGGGATGCCTTCCTTGAGAAGTGCAAGGCAATGACGAAGAACATCGACCAGCCGGCAAATGCAGTCTTTGGGTGCGACCTGGCCTTCTGGCCCAACGATCAGTATGCCTGGCTGTGGGGGCAGGACCTCTACCCGAAGGAGGCCTACCAGACCGGGTTCGCCGACAAAGCCTTCCTGGGTTCGCCTGCTGCGATCGCTGCCTTCCAGGCCAAGCAGGACATAGTTTGGAAGCTTCACTATGCGCCTGACCCGGCCCAGGAGGACGCGATGGGAGGCAGTAACATCTTCCAGAGCGGGAAGATAGCCATGTTCCTGGGGACCGGCGTCGGCTGGTGGCAGTTCGCCGGCATGAAACTGCACGAGAAGTTCAAGTGGGGCGCGGCCGCGCTGCCTTATGGGGCGCCCGGACGCAAGGACGTGGTTTTCACCGATCCCTGGATGATGTCCAGCAAGACCGCCCATCCCAATGAGGTGTGGCAGTTCCTGAGCTATCTGGCCTCGCCCTCAGCGCAGGAAGGCTGGATGACGCTGACCGGTGCGCCACCGGCTCGCATGAGCCTGGCCGAGAAGTGGTACACGCAGTACCCTTCTATGACTCCGGACGAGGTGAAAACAGTCCATCTCGGCGCCCTCAAGCACGGGCAGGAGAGCCCCAATCATTTCCTGGTCAGGTTCGATCAGCTCAACCAGGTGGTGACCTCGGCTCTCGACCCGGTGTATAATAACACGGCCAAGGCGGCGGACGTGCTGCCAGATGCCAACAATCGACTCGAGGCGGCGCTGAAGCAGGTCCAGGCAGATTACGGCAAGTAGCCGCAATCGCTGGGATGCACCGTAGAGGGGCATAGGGTCCCAAGTCAGCTCGGTGCCCTTGCCCCTCTTTCATGCTTGCAGGCCGGAGATCATAGATTGACCTGGCGGAGGTGTGACTGATGTACGCTTGCTTGTCCCCAAAGGCGATTGGGATACGGATGCCGCTGTCGGAGGCGCTCCAGCTGGCGGCCGCGACGGGTTTTGAAGCGCTCGAGTTCAGCGTCCTGGAGGCAGCGAACCTGGCCGCGCAACACGGCGTGGCATACGTGAAGGGCCTGTTTGCCCAGAACAGTGTGAAAGTGGGTGACTTCGCCAGTTCGGTGGATTTCAACGGGGACGATGCCACCTGGCAGACCGGCATGGAGCGACTGCCGCGCTTGGCAGACCTGGCACAGCAGCTCGGAGCGACGCGCTGTACGACGTGGGTGCGGCCCTTCTCGGATGAACTGAAGTTTGGGGAGCACTTCGACACGTTGGTGAGGCGGCTGCGCCCAGCCGCCCAAATCCTGAGCGATCACGGCGCGCGCCTGGGACTCGAGTTTGTCGGGCCGCGTACCCTGCGCCAGGGACACAGCTTCGGCTTCATCTCGACTCTGGAGGGGACGCTGGGGTTGTGCAACGCGGTCGGCACCGGGAACGTGGGCGTGCTGCTCGATAGCTTTCACTGGTTCACCTCGCATGGCCTGGCGCAGGATATCGCCGGCCTGTGCAACCAAGAAGTGGTACTCGTGCACCTCAACGACGGCATTGACGGTAAAGGCCCCGACGAACAGCTTGACCTGGTGCGCGCGCTGCCAGGCGAGACAGGGGTGATTGACCTAAGCGCCTTTCTGAGCGAGCTGAGTGCCATTGGCTACGACGGCCCGGTGGTAGTTGAGCCGTTCTCGGAGCGGCTAAAGACCATGTCACCGCAAGACGCCGCCGCGGCGACCCGCGACGCGCTGCGCAAACTTGGTCTGTGATCTACCTCACACGAAGTCCATTCGACGCGATCAGAATAAGAAGGCAGTGATGTCGCAACACAGGTTCGTTTTCATCGGCACGTATACAGAGGCGATTCTTTTTGGCACCGGGCAGATCGTCCAGGGCAAGGGACGGGGCATCCATATCTACCGCTTCGATACCGCCTCGGGCGCGTTGGAGCCTTATGGACTGGCCGAGGGCATTCGGAATCCGTCATACCTGGCCATCCATCCTTCCAGGCGGTACCTGTATGCCGTCAACGAGCTGAAAGAGTTCGAGGGGCAGACGTGCGGGGCGATCAGCGCCTTCGCGCTGGACCCCGAGAGCGGTCGGTTGAGCTTCATCAATCAGAGGGCCACCCACGGCACCGATCCCTGCCACCTGTCGGTGGCCCAGACGGGGGAATGCGTGTTGGTGGCCAATTTCGCGAGCGGAAGCGCTTGCGTGCTGCCGATCCGGCCGGATGGATCACTGGGCGACGCCACAGATGTCGTGCAGCATCATGGATTCAGCATCGATCCCCGGCGGCAAGCCGGGCCGCACGCTCATGCGGTGACGCTAGACAATCGCGGGCGCTATGTGTTTGTGCCCGATCTCGGCCTCGACAAGGTCATGATCTACGAACTGGATGCCGCCCGCGGCGCCCTGAAACCTCATACCACGCCCTGGGTCGAGGTGCGGCCCGGCGCCGGGCCCCGCCAGCTCGTGATGCACCCGGGGGGCAGGTTTGCGTACCTTATCAACGAACTGAATTCGACGATGATGGCCTTTCGCTATGACGGCGATCGCGGCACCCTCGAGGAGATCCAGACGCTCTCAACGCTACCTGACGGCTTTGACGGCAAGAGCAGCTGCGCCGAGGTGCAGATCTCTCCCGTAGGCGACCTGCTCTACGGATCGAATCGTGGGCACGACTCGCTGGTGATCTATGCCGTTGATCAAGCAGAAGGCACGCTCACGCGCATCGGTCACGTGAGCACGCGGGGCAAAACCCCCAGAAACTTCGCGGTCGATCCTGACGGCAACTGGGTACTCGTCGCCAACCAGGACTCGGACAACATCGCAGTGTTTCGGGTCGATCACGGCACCGGCGGTCTCGTAGCAGCAGGTGCTACCACGAGTGTCCCGATGCCCGTTTGCGTCAAGGTCCTGTAGGCTCGGCGCAGATCGCCCCGACCTTTGCATACAGGCAACCGCGCGGACGGTCGAGAATGACCGAACGTGCTAACCCAACCACCTCGCGGCGGCTGCACACGTGCATGGCTCCTAGCCGATGCGTGGAGTCGCCGCATTGTCGCCCCCCTGCTTTGACCCAGTCGTGCTCATGCACCTGGACCTGTCATCTCGCGCGCGGATGGGGAGCAGCAGGGCGATCGCGACCAGCGGGGTGAGGGCCGCGATCAAGAAGGAGGGCCGCGCGCCGAGCTGCTGGATGGCCACGCCGATGCCGAGCGCGCTGCCGAACAGGCCGGCCGAGGTTGCGCCCGAGAGCAGCGACAGTCCCACGCCGACCGATTCGGCGGGCAGCAGGTCGGTGGCCAGCGCCTGCAGGAGCGGTTGAGCGCTCATCATCAGGGCGAGTAGGGCGGAGGCGCCCCAGAAGCTCCAGAGCGAGCGGGCAAACGCCAACGCCAGCAGGCTGACCAGCCCGGCGGCCATGCATAGGAGCAGAAGCCCTTTGCGCCCCAAGCGGTCGGAGAGCCAGCCCATAACCAACGGGGTAGGCAGGCTCATGGCGCCGCCGATGGCGGTGGTGAGCGAGATGGCCGTGGCTGTGAAACCGAGCTGGTTCATGGCGATCAAGCGGCCCAGCCCGCCGCCGAAACTGGCCAGGGCCCAGACAAGAGCCGCGCCTGCGACGAGACAGTAGCCGCGGCCGAGAGCTGCGAGGCCGACGGCCGGCTGTGCCACCGGCCGAGGCGTCTGCGGCGCCGCGGTCCCTCCAGGCAGAGGCGCCGCCGTCCTCACCGGCGCCGGCCGCGCCGCCTCGACCGGTTCGGCAAACAACAGGCCGGGCAGCAGACAGGCCAGGCAAACGAAGGCATCCATCACGAACAGCGCCGGAAAGCCCCAGCGATCGGCGATCGGACCGCAAACCAGGCCGCCCACGAGCAGGCTGGCGCCCATCATGAAGGTCAGCAGGCCAAAGCTGCGCCCGCGTTCGGTCTCGCCGGCCAGCAGACCGGTCAGGATGATGATCAGGTTG